>Ga0209692_10000488_pt1 | contig 91502 bp, 65 predicted proteins | sample tdDd472_FD_187129 | JGI IMG/M metagenome (GOLD analysis project Ga0209692, IMG submission 187129) | Marine sediment microbial communities from the Atlantic coast under amendment with organic carbon and nitrate - tdDd47.2 (SPAdes)... | ecosystem: Environmental > Aquatic > Marine > Coastal >...
GACGCCCCCTGGCCCGCGGACGCTCTCGACGAGCTGCGGGTACTCGTAGGTCTTGTTGCCGCGCCGGACCTTGGTGACTCGCAGGTGCATGATTGTACCCACACAATGGACATGCAGCGACCTTATACCAAGCCATATTTGACCACAACACCCGAAACGTAGTTGTGCCCACACGTCATCGCAAAGCCCAACAATGACAGCCATCTTCAGAACGGCCGATCAAGATGGGCCGCTCACGCCCGCGCTTCCGCTTCCGCCCGCGCTTCCGCTCACGCCCGCGCTCACGCCCGCGCTTCCGCTCACGCCCGCGCTTCCGCTCACGCCCGCGCTTCCGCTCACGCCCGCGCTTCCGCTCACGCCCGCGCTTCCGCTCACGCCCGCGCTTCCGCTCACGCCCGCGCATCCGCTCACGCCCGCGCTTCCGCCTGCGCTCACGCCCGCTAGAAGACGCGCCAGTAGAGGTCGAGCATCGGGAAGACGCTCTGCTCGCCGAGGAAGCTCGGGCCGTAGCCGACGCCGGCGCGGACGTTGAAGGCGTCGAACGTCGCCATCAGGGACGCGGCGACGCGCATCATCCCGAAGCGGTCGTCCGGATCCTCGTCGGCGTAGAGGAGCTCGGGCTCGAACATCACGAAGGGCATCGCGTACTCGAGGACGATCGCGAAGTGCGAGCCGAGGCGCCACTCGAGGTAGAGCTCGCCGGAGAGCTCGCCGACCGGGCCCAGGTAGCGCTGGACGCGGAGCACGCTGTCCGGCGCCTGGGCGTCCGGTGACGCCGCCAGGTAGCTGAGCCGCAGGTGCAGCTGGACCGCGCTCGAGGCCGCGAAGGTCAGGTCGAGCTTGGCCGGGACCGCCGTCACCGAGAAGTCGGTGTCGACCCCGACGAGGCCGGGATCGAAGTGGACGAGCCCGCTCTCCACCGCGACGGCGAAGCCCGAGGTCTCGTAGATGCGCCACTTCACGTCCGCGTTGAACGCGCCCACGAGGTTCAGCGCGAAGCTCGTCCCGAGCTGGAACTGCCCGAGCAGGCCGTAGCGAATCGCCGTCGGCCCGAACTTCAGCTCCTGGTCCCGCAGCGTATAGGCGCTGATCTCCTCGGTCTCGAAGCCCTCGGTGCCGAAGGTCGCGCCCGCGCGCGGCGCCCACAGCAACGCCGGCAGCGCTAGCAGCGCCGCCAGCGTCACGGCTGCGCGACTACTCCGGTTTCTTCCCATGGCGCGCGACGAGCACTCGTTCGGCATCCTGGAACAGGACCTTGATTCGGTTGAAGGCGGTCTCCTCGACGACGAAACCGAGACCGAACTTCGGGTGCTCGATGACGTCCCCGGCAGTGTAGTCCGCCTTCACGTTATAGGGAACCTGCTCCGTCCCCGCGGTCTTGGCGAGCTGCTCGTCCCAGCGGCGCCGCAGGCTCTGGGCGCTCTCGATGGCCTCCTTCTCGGCCTTCGTCATGCGCGGCGACCGGCTCGACGAGCTGCTGCGCGACGAGGTGCCGGCCGTGCTCCGCGTCGACGTGGCCTTCGGCCCGCGGTACTTGTGCTCGCTGTTGCAGGTGTTGCAGATGACCCTGACGGGCACACCGTCCACCATCGCCACGATGGTGTGCGCGAGCTCGAGCTTGCACTTGGTGCACCAAGCGTCGCAGTTGCCACCGGTGGAGAAGGGTTTTCTCATGGCTGGCTGTGCTCCTTCTTGTCCCGAAAGACGACGCGGTTGTTGATGACGTAGTTGACGACCATGCCGAGCGCGATACCGGCGAGCTGGGCGAGGAACGGGTTCATCGCGAAGGCCCCGTAGAGCAGCGCGAAGGTCCCGAACTGGAGCCCGGCGGCGATGCCGGCGCCGACGTAGTAGGCGAAGAGCCGCAGCGCGAAGTCACGCCGCCGCGTCCCCTTCAATCTGTCGCCCCACGTCCAGACATCATTGAGGATGAAGTTGGTGAAGATGCTGACGAGGATGCCCGCGGCGCTCGAGATGAACTCCCGCGCGTCCGCCTGCAACCCCGTCAGCGCCATCCGGACGAGGGCCATCACCCCGAGGTTGACGATCACCCCGCTCGCGCCCACGACCGCGAAGCGCAGGAACCGCTGCCGCTCGGGCGGGACGCGGTCCCAGAGCGCGCGCATCATTGCAGGTCCTCGACGCGGAGGTAGCAGGGCGGCTCGACCACGAAGTCGAGGGTCTCGATGGTCTGGAGCGCCGCCATGACGTCGCCCTCGGTCGCCGTGTGGGTCAGCAGCACGACCCGCACGGGCTCGCCCGGGAGGCTCGTGTCCTGCACCATCTGCCGGATCGAGATGCCGCGATCACCCAGGATCCCGCTGATCCGCGACAGGACGCCCGACTGGTCCTTGACGTTGAAGCGCAGGTAGAACGGGCAGCGCGTCCGCTCGGGCTCGCGGTGGACGCGGCCGGCCGTGTGCTGCGGGTGGAAGGCCAGGTGCGGCAGCCGCCCCGAGGTCCCGCGCTGGATGTTGCGGCCGAGCTCGATGATGTCGCTCACGACCGACGCCGCCGTGGGCATCATCCCCGCGCCCTGTCCGTAGAAGAGGACCGGGCCGAGGGCGTGGCTGTGGACCATGACGGCGTTGAAGACGCCGTTGACCGACGCCAGCATCGCGCTGTCCGGGATGAGCGTGGGGTGAACGCGCGCCTCGATGCTCCCGTCCTCGTGGGCCTTGGCGATGGCCAGCGGCTTGATGGTGTAGCCGAACTGCCGGGCGAAGCGGATGTCGGCCGCCGACACGCGGTCGATGCCCTCGGTCAGGATAGACTCGAAGGGGATGGCGATGCCGAAGCTGATCGACACCAGGATCTGGAGCTTCTGCGCCGCGTCGATCCCGCCGACGTCCATCGTCGGGTCGGCCTCGGCGTAGCCCTTGGCCTGCGCCTCGGCGACGATCTCGCCGTAGGGCCGCCCCTGCTGCGCCATCGCGGTCAGGACGAAGTTCGAGGTCCCGTTGATGATGCCGTGGAGGGCGTGGATCCGGTCGGAAGCCAGCCCCTCACGCAGGGTCCGGATGATCGGGATGCCGCCGCCGACGGACGCCTCGAAGATGACGTCCCGGTGGGCGTCGTCGGCGGCCTTGAAGATCTCGCCGCCGTGGCGGGCGAGGAGCGCCTTGTTGGCGGTGACCACGTGGCGGTCGCGGCTGATGGCTTCGAGGATGAGCGTCCGCGCCGGCTCGTAGCCGCCCATGACCTCGACGACGACGTGAACGTCGGCGTCGAGCACCTCGGCCGGGTCCGCGGTCAGGAGCGCGCGCGGGACGATGGGGTCGCGCTCGCGCTCGGGGTCGCGCACGGCGATCTTGACGATCTCGATGGGGGCGCCGAGGCGCGCCACGATGTCGGCGCGGTTCTCCTCGAGGATGCGGATGACGCCCGTACCGACCGTGCCGCACCCGAGCAGCCCTACGCGAATGCTCTCGTTCATCACCTGCCCCCGTCCGTGGGCGCGCGACTATACAGGTGGTCGACGGCATCTAGCCAAGGGATTTCCGCGGGAGCCACGAGGCCAGGAGACGTCGCGCCGCGGGAGGTCGCGAGACTTGCAGTCGGCCGGGTTCGCGGGCAACTTCGGCGCAGCGGGAGGACGTCGTCGTGAGCATGATCGGGAAGCTGCTCCTCGTTTGCGCGCTGACTCTCGGAGCGGGCTGCGCCAAGCGCTCGCCGACGACCACGGCGCCGACGTCCTCCACCGCGCCCGCGACCCACGAGGCCGCGCCATTCGCGCTCGAGCTCCCGGACGCGCCGCTGCGGCCGCTCCCACCGGACGGCCGCCACACCTACCTCGCCCGGGTCGGGCCCGACGCGCAGGACGTTCAGCGGCTCGTCGTGCCGGCGCGCTCGGACGTGGACGTCGCGCTCAATCACGAGGCCGGCGCGCTGGGCCGCGTCACCATCCGCCTCGTCGACACCGGGGAGGACCCGGGCGGCGGGCCCGCGGTCGCGCCGCGGCCGCTCGGTGACGACGCGCTGACCTGCGCCGCTACGGGCTGCACCTTCACCACGCATCTCCGCGCCGGGCGCGACCTGACGCCCACGGATCGTCCGCACGTCCTGCTGGTTCAGATCGGCGCGTCCGCGGAGACCGAGCTCCGCGTCAAGGTGACGAGCCGGTCGTCCGCGGCACCCTGAGCACCGTGGCGAGGGGCGCTACTCCCACTCGATCGTCGCCGGCGGCTTGGACGAGATGTCGTAGACGACACGGTTGATCCCGCGGACCTCGTTGATGATCCGGTTGGCCATCCGGCCCAGCGTCTCGTAGGGCACCGGGTACCAGTCCGCCGTCATCCCGTCGACCGAGCTCACGGCCCGGATCGCGCAGACGCTCTCGTAGGTGCGGCTGTCGCCCATCACGCCGACCGAGCGGACCGGCAGGAGCGCGGCGAAGGACTGCCAGATCTCGCGCGCCTCGGGCAGCGCGGCGAGCTCCTCGCGGACGATGGCGTCGGCCTCCTGGAGGAGCGCGACCCGCTCGGGGGTCACCTCTCCGATGACCCGGATCGCCAGCCCCGGCCCCGGGAACGGCTGCCGCCACACGACGTCCTCGGGCAGGTCGAGGGCGAGCCCGACCTGGCGAACCTCGTCCTTGAAGAGCTCCCGGAGCGGCTCGATGAGCTTGAGGTGCATCTTCTCGGGGAGCCCGCCGACGTTGTGGTGCGACTTGATGGTCGCCGACGGCCCCTTGAACGACACGCTCTCGATGACGTCGGGGTACAGCGTCCCCTGGGCGAGCCACACCGCCCTGTCGACGTCCCGGGACGCCTCCTCGAAGACCTCGACGAAGACGCGCCCGATGATCTTGCGCTTCTGCTCCGGGTCGGTGACCCCCGCCAGCGCCGTCAGGAAGCGCTCGCGCGCGTCGACCGCGGTCAGCGGGAGCTTCAGGCGGTCCCGGAAGGTCGCGACGACCTGGTGCGCCTCGCCCTTCCTGAGCACCCCGTTGTCCACGAAGATGCAGTGCAGACGCTCGCCGATGGCCCGGTGGACCAGCGTCGCGGCGACCACCGAGTCGACGCCGCCGGAGAGCCCGCAGATGACCTGCTCGTCGGGGCCGACCTCGGCCCGGATGCGCTCGACGGTGTCGTGGATGAAGTTGCCGACGGTCCAGGTCGGCTCGAGGTCGCAGACGCTGAACAGGAACGATGCCAGCAGGTCGTGGCCGCACGGCGTGTGGACGACCTCGGGGTGGAACTGCACCCCGAAGAGCGGCCGCGTCTCGTGGGCGATGGCCGCCGGCACGCCGCCGTCGGTGGTCGCCGTGATGCGGAACCCCGGCGCGACCTCGGCGATGCGGTCCGAGTGGCTCATCCAGACGACGTGCGTTCCGTCCGCCACCTGATCGAAGAGCGGCCCGGCGTCGTCGACCGCGATCGTCGCGCGGCCGAACTCGCGCTTGTCGCTCGCGACGACCCGCCCGCCGAGGGCCTGGGTCAGGAGCTGGCAGCCGTAGCACACGCCGAGCACCGGTATGTCGGTGCCGCCCTCGCGGAGCAGGGTCGCCGGCAGGCCCGGCGCGCCCTCGTCGTCCACGCTCGCCGGGCCGCCCGACAGGATGATCCCCTTGGGGGCGAAGCTCTCGATGAGCTCGTCGCCGACGTTGAACGGGTGGATCTCGCAGTAGATCTGCAGCTCACGGACGCGGCGCGCGATGAGCTGGGTGTACTGGCTGCCGTAGTCGAGGATGAGTACGCGGTTGGGGTCGCTGATCATGGCGTGCGGCGTCCGTGGGTGGCGGTGGGCGTCGCGGGCGGCCCCGCAACCGATCGACGGGGCTCTCAGCGGCGGTAGTTCGGCGCGTCGGCGGTCATGTGGACGTCGTGGACGTGGCTCTCGCGCCAGCCGGCGGCGGTCACGCGGACGAAGCCGTCGTAGGCCCGGAGCGCGGCGAGGTCCGAGGCGCCGACGTAGCCCATCCCGGCGCGGAGGCCGCCGAGGAGCTGATAGACGACGTCGTCGAGGGCGCCCCGGTACGGGACCCGGGCCTCGACCCCCTCGGGGACCAGCTTGCGCGCCTCGGAGACGCCGTGCTGCCCGTAGCGCTCCTTGGAGCCGGCGCCGTTCTCCATGGCGCCCAGCGAGCCCATGCCGCGGTAGCTCTTGAAGACCATCCCGTTGCGCTCGAACTTCTCGCCCGGCGCCGGGTCGGTCCCGGCGAAGAGGCTGCCGATCATCACCGCGTGCGCGCCAGCCGCGAAGGCCTTGACGATGTCCCCCGAGGCGCGGATGCCGCCGTCGGCGATGACGACGACGTCGCGGCCGGCGACCCCGCGGGCGGCCTCGGCCACCGCGGTCAGCTGGGGGACGCCGACACCGGCGACGATGCGGGTGGTGCAGATCGAGCCCGGCCCGACCCCGACCTTGACCCCGGCGGCGCCGGCGTCGGCGAGGGCGCGGGCGCCGTCGGCGGTGGCGACGTTGCCGGCGATGACCGGCACGCCATAGCGGCTCGTGAGCGTCTCGACCGTGCGGAGGACCCGCGACGAGTGGCCGTGGGCGGTGTCGACGAAGAGGGCGTCGACGCCTGCGTCGGTCAGGCGCGCGGCGCGCTCGTCGGCCTCGGGCCCGGCGCCGACCGCCGCCCCGCAGCGGAGCGCCTCGGCCTTCACTCGGCGGACCTCGTCGGCCTGGGTGCCCGGATCGAGGTTCCGGTGGATGACACCGAGGCCCCCGAGGCGGGCGATCGCGATCGCCATCGCGGCCTCGGTCACCGAGTCCATGGCCGAGGTCAGGATGGGGATGTCGATCCGCAGCTCGGGCGTGAGCGCGGTCGCGAGATCGGTCTCCGCGGGCAGCACGTCGCCTGGTCCGGGCGCGAGCAGCACGTCGTCGAAGGTCAGCGCGATCGGTGGAGCCTCGGGCAGCATCGTGACCTCCGAGCGAAGGGCCGTGAAATGGGTGGGCGGAACGTAATAGAAAGGACGCGCCTCGGACAAGGACGGGCCCATGGATCTGTTCACAGAGAGCGCGCGCAAGACGGCCCCGCTGGCCGAGCGGATGCGCCCCAACGGCCTCGACGAGGTGGTCGGGCAGGAGGACCTCCTCGCCGAGGGGGGCGTGCTGCGGGTGGCGCTGGCCCAGCCCGAGCTGCCGAGCCTGATCTTCTGGGGCCCGCCCGGCTCGGGGAAGACGACCCTGGCGCGGGCGATGGCCTCGCAGGTCGACGCGCGCTTCGAGCCGTTCTCGGCGGTCCTCGGCGGCGTCAAGGAGGTCCGCGAGATCGTCGCGCGGGCCAAGCACCGCGTGGCCTCCGGGCGCGGCAAGACGCTGCTCTTCGTCGACGAGATCCACCGCTTCAACAAGAGCCAGCAGGACGCGTTCCTGCCCCACGTCGAGGACGGCACGCTCATCCTCATCGGCGCGACCACCGAGAACCCGAGCTTCGCGCTGAACGCGGCGCTCCTGTCGCGGAGCCGCGTCGTCCGGCTCGCGCCGCTCCCGAGCGAGGCGCTCGTGACGGTCCTCCGCCGCGCCCTCGACGACGAGGACCGCGGCCTCGGCAAGCTCGACGTGACGCTCCCCGACGAGATCTTCGAGCTCCTCGCGGACAACGCCGACGGCGACGCCCGGCGCGCCCTGACCGACCTCGAGCTCGTCGCCAACCACGTCGCCCGGAAGAGCCGCGGCCGCGGGGACGAGGGCGAGCCCGACGTCGCCGAGCTCAAGCGCCTCCTCGCCCGCCAGGTCCTGCGTCACGACCGGGCCGGCGACGCCCACTACGATCTGTCGAGCGCCTTCATCAAGAGCCTCCGCGGCTCCGATCCCGACGCGGCCCTCTATTATATGGCGCGCCTCCTCCAGGCCGGCGACGATCCGCGCTTCATCTGCCGCCGGATGATCATCTTCGCGTCCGAGGACATCGGCAACGCCGACCCGCGGGCGCTGTCGGTCGCCGTCGAGGCGATGCAGGCCTACCAGCTCGTCGGGATGCCCGAGGGCCGCATCATCCTGGGTCAGGCCTGCACCTATCTCGCGACCGCGCCGAAGTCGAACGCGTCTTACAAGGCCATCAACGAGGCCATCCGGGTGGTCGAGCAGACCGGCAGCCTCCCGGTCCCGATCCACATCCGCAACGCCCCGACCAAGCTCATGAAGGAGCTCGGCTTCGGCGAGGGCTACCGCTATCCCCACGACTTCGGCGGCTGGGTCCCCGACCACTACCTGCCCGATCGGCTCCGCGGCCGGCGCTTCTACGAGCCGACGCAGAACGGCTACGACCGCCACCTCGCCGAGCGCCTCGAGCGGTGGCGGATCGCCCGGGACGGGGAGGGCGGAGGGGGCGAGGAGTGAGGTGGCTCCTGGCGACTCTGGCGGTGCTCCCGATGGCCTGCGGCGCGGGCCCGGGCCCGGAGGACGACGTGGCGCCGGACGCCGCGGACACCGAGATGTCGGTGGATGTCGCCGACGTGGGCGAGCTCGTCCTGGGCACGCACCCCGCCGGGATCTCCGAGCCCGGGGAGTTCCGCCCGCTCGCGGACGGCGACGCGCTGAACGTGGAGCTCGGCTTCCAGGGCCTGTGGATGGTCGTCCTGGCCTTCAAGACGCGGGACCTCTACGGCGCCGGCGAGCCGCTCTTTCTGACCGGCGAGCTCGTCGTCGACGGGCAGAGCCAGGGGACGCTGTCGCTGACCGACCAGAAGACGACCGACGGCGGCGACGGCTGGGCCTACTACTTCAACTTCTTCCTCGTCGTGGACGACTCGCGCATCGGCGGGCGCCCCGGACAGGTCCGCTTCACCGCCCGCGACGGGGCAGGGCGGCTCCGCGAGGTCACCCTCGACGTCGACCTGACCGGCGGCGAGTAGATCGGTCGCCGAGCCAGAACGCGACGGGGCCGCGCCGGGTGTTCCGGCGCGGCCCCTGTCGAGCCCTGGCGCGAGTGTCCGGGACTACCACTTGAGCGGGATGCTGAGCATCACGCCGGCCGCCTTCTTCTCGGTGTCGTAGAACGCGCTGACCGCGACGTTGCCGTGCTGGAGCCCGACGTAGGGCTTGTAGCTCTGGCCGAAGCGGTTGGTGTCCTGGTCGAAGGCGCCGTTCATCTGCATGCCGCCGATGACCGCCCAGTCGTCGTTGATCTTGCGGCCGAGCGACAGATCCAGGTTCGTCCGCTTCACCTGGCCGCCCATCAGGTCGACCCCGCCCTGGACCCGCCCGGCCCAGTTGCCCATCGAGTACTCGAGGAGCGCCTCGAATTTGTCGGCGTACTGCGGGTTCTTGTCCTGCCACTCGCGCTTGTAGCCGAGCATGAACGACTTGAGGTTGCCCTTGCCGTTGTAGCCGACCTTGAGCGCGAACTGCTCGAGGCGCCCGTCGTCGACCTTCAGGTTGGCATCACCATACATGCCGTTTTCGGCCTTGAGGCCCGCGGACAGGTTCAGGGCGCTGATGCCCTGCTTCATCGTGTAGTCGAGGCTCGCCTTGAACTTCCCGTCGTCGTAGCTGCCGCCGAGGCCGTAGCCCTGGTCGCCGACGTTGCCGTGGAGGTTGAGGTTCGAGCCGCCGATGTTCTTGGCGTCGAGGCCGAGGCTGTTGCCCTTGTCCCCGAAGCTGCCGGTCATGGTCGTGCCGGCGCCGAGCATGGTGGTCGTGTTGACCTGGTTGGCGACGTTGCCCTGGCCGTCCTTGGAGACCTCGCGCTCGATGGAGCCGCCCTCGAAGACGTCCTTGGTCGCGAAGGTGATGACGTCACCGTTCTTGGTGCCGCGGATCTCCTTGTACTCGTTGCCGTCGCCGACCTTGATCTTGCCCGTGATCGGGCCGTCCTTCTCGTAGGCGCCCTGGAAGGTCACGGGCTTGCCGGCGATGGTCGCCGTCAGGTCGCCGTTCAGCTTGACCTTGGTCACGCCGTCGCCGACCTCGACGTTCGCCGCGCCCTTGAAGAGCGCGCCGGCGCCGAGCTGCGCCTCGGTGCTCAGGGTCGCGCTGCCGGTGACGTCGCCGTCCTTGCTCTCGGCCTTCGCCTCGAACTTCGTGCCCTTCGCGCCGACCGCCACGCCGATGCTCGCCGACTGCGTGCTGACGATGTTGCCGTCCTTGTCGACGATCGTGACGTTCTTGCCGCTGATGGTCAGCTTGCCGGAGACCGGCGAGTCCTTGCCCGTCTCGGCGGCGAAGTTGACGCTCTTCTCGCCGGCGCCCGAGGAGTCCCACTTGCCGTCGGCGCCGATGGTGATCTTGGCCCCGCTCTTCGGGTCCATGAGCTTGAGCGTGCCGTCCGCCGTGTGGGCGACCATGCCGTCCTTGCCCTTCGTCATGGTCCCGTTCATCACGAAGGTCAGGTCTTCCTTGCCCTTGTCGCCGTGCGCGAGGGACAGGCTGGCCGAGGTCGTCTCGGTGCCCTTGTCGGCGTCCTCGCTCTGCTTCACCTCGGCCTTGGTCATGATCTTCGCGTTCTTGTTCGCCACGACGAGCGAGGCGCCCTGGAAGCCGAGCTGCTGGATGGTCCCGAGGTCGATTCCGGCCTTGATCTCGGTCCCGCCGAGCTTCAGCGGGATCTCGAGGTTCGGCAGATCCTGGTTGGTGAACCAGACGGCCACGGCGCCGCCGATCACGGCGGTCCCGATGATCGACATCACCCAGCCGGGGTTGTCGTCCACCCAGCCGCCGATAGCCTTGAGGATCTTCTGGCCGGTCTCGCTCTTGACCCACTGATCGACCTGGCCGGTGACGACGCCGGCGAGGGCGTCGCTGAACTCCTTGAGGCCGGCCTCCTGGGCCTTGGTCGGCTCGGTCTGCTCTTTCAGGGCCTTGCCGAGGGCGGGGCCGGCGGAGTCGAGCCCCTGCTTGACGTAGCCGTTCAGCGCGTCGAGGGAGACGTGCTCGAGGACGAGCGGCGCGAGCTTGCCGCCGAGCCACTTGCCGAGCATGGACTCCCACTTCGCGGTGACCTTGGCGGCGCGCTCTTCCTCGGCCTTCTTCTTGGCCTCGTCGCCTTGACCCTGCGCGGCGGCCTTGTTCTCCTCCGGCACCAGATCGCCGCCCTGGCGGGTCTTCGCCTGGACGGCCTCCTCCTTCTGGACAGGAGCGGTTCCGGTGGTCTCGTTGTCTCGCAGGGCGTAAGTAGCCATGAACGGTCTCCGACGGTCGTTCGCGAGCTGGCTCGGCGTCGCTGCGCGTGCTCGTGCGCTGCGTGGCGCTCGCGTGACCCCCGCTTCTACTCCGCCCCGAGACGCTAAACAAGATACCACCTTGGCCACCTCGATCCCAGCCCCCTCTCGCCTGCGCAACATTCGCGTTCTTCTCCTGGTCGGGCTGGTGATCTCCGGCTCCGCTTGCGGCAGGGATGACGCAGCGCGAGACGCCGCCTCCACGCCCGCGGCGACCGACGACCCGGCCTCGAAGCGGGACGCCGACCAAACAAGCGATCTCGCGGCGTCCAGCGCGTCGGACAGCGCGGAGGCCGCGCCGCTCACGCCGATCAACCCGCCGCCGGACGATGAGGAGGCGCCGTTGCCGACCCGCCCCGAGGACGTCGTCCGCGAGGCCCAGGTGGCCGCGCTCGCCCGCGAGCGCGACCGGCTGCTCCAGCTCGTGACCGCGCCGTCCCAGGAGATGGCGCGCACCCTGTCGCGCGATCAGCTGCGACCGTACCTGGGCGCGGCCGCGCCTCAGGGAGAGACCGACCTCCAGGGTGCGCGCGCCGTCGTCCGGCTCGACCGCCGCCGGCAGGACCCCGTGGTCGTCCTGCTGCAGGAGGACGGCCGCTGGCGCATCGACTTCCGCGCGACCGCCGGATGGCACGAGGCCGACCCGGGGCCGAAGGACACGGGGAACCGCCCGGTGAAGCTCGACGACGCCCTCGACGGGATCTCGGGAGCCGCGGGAGATGGCGCGCTCCACGCGATCCTGGAGACGACCGAGGGGACGCTCCGCTGCCGCCTCTTCCCGGCCCGCGCGCCGCGAACCGTGGCGAACTTCGTCGCCCTGGCGCGGGGGCTCCGCGGCTTCGTCGACCCGAAGAGCGGCGCCTGGACCAAGCGCCCCCTCTACGACGGCCTCGCGTTCCACCGCGTCATCGCCGGCGGGCTCGCGCAGACCGGAGATCCGACCGGCACCGGCCGCGGCGGGCCCGGCTACGAGCTCCCCGACGAGCTCGACCCCACCCTGCGCTTCGACCGCGCCGGGATCCTGGCGATGGCGAATCGGGGGCCCAACACCAACGGCAGCCAGGTCTTCGTGACCGCGCGCCCGCTGCCCGAGCTGAACGGCCGGAACACGGCCTTCGGCGTGTGCGACCCGGTGGCCGTGGTCGAGCGCCTGACGCGCGCTCCGGTCGCCGAGGGCACGGACCGGCCGACCGAACCGCCGCTGCTCACCCGCGTGACCTTCGAGCGCGGCGGCGGGCCCAGGTGACGCCAAGGGGCGCTTTCGGCGGCAACCACCATTCGCTATGCTCCCGCGGATCCCAGTGGCCCAAGGCGGACTCGATGACTCTCAGGCTCTCTCTCGTGGCGGTCGCGGCCACCCTCGCGGCGTTCGCCGGCTGCGGTGACGACGGGACCGGCGACACGGACACGGCGTCCGACACCAGCGTCAGCGGGGACAGCGACACGACGGCCGACACGAGCCCGCCGGGCCGGCCGCTCCTCGGCGGGCGCGCCGAGACCTACGACATCACCAGGACCACGGCGCCCCGACCGTGGGTCGCGCCCTCCGGCGACGCCGCCAACGACGTCCTCGTCGGCAGCCTCTCCGAGGTCGTCGTCATCCCGCTCGACCTCTACGGGATCCCGTGGTCGTCGTTCTCCGGACCCGACAACCAGCCGACCGACCTCCCCGGCCCCTGGGTCAGCGAGATCAACGCGCTGAAGTCCCTCGCCGCGGGCCGCAAGGTCGTCCTCGCGCTGAGCCCGCTCAGCCCCGACTGGGACACCCTCGCCCCCGACGCCCGCGAGCAGAACGGCATCCTCGTCCTCAACAGCGCCTGGCGCGCGAGCTGCTACGACCCGTCGACCGACCCGAACGTCGACAAGTGGCGCGACGCCTACGCCGGCTACGCCGTCTGGGCGGTCAAGCAGTTCAAGCCGGACTGGGTCGTCCTCGGCCAGCGCATGAACCGCTACGAGGAGAACTGCGGCGTCGGCCCGTACACGGCCGTCCTCGACTACCCGGCCGAGGCCCACCGGCGCATCAAGGACATCGATCCGAGCGACGGCTTCTCCCCACCGCCGACCATCGTCGGCGTCGACGTCGAGGACCTCTACGGCTTCCCGGCCAAGGCCGGCCGCTGCGTCGCCATCACCCCCGAGGCCTGCCTCGACAAGCGCAAGGGCCTCGTCGACGACATCACCGCCGACTACCTGGGGCTCGAGAGCTACCCGGCCTTCGCGCTCGAGGACCTGACCGACCTGCCGAGCGACTGGCTCGACCGCGTCGCCGCGCTCCGGAGCGACCTCGGGACCGCCATCATCGGCACGAGCCTCCCCGCGCAGTCGATGACCACCCAGCGCGCGGTCTGCTCGCCGCTCTTCGACTCGTCGGAGGCGCTCCAGACCCAGTGGCTCGACCAGGTCGTCTCGACCGCCAAGAGCCACGGCATGCCCTTCGCCATCTGGCGCTCGGTGCGCGACCTCTTCGACGCCGACGTCGTCAGCGGCTGCCCGTGTACGGGCGACGCCACCCTCTGTCAGCACCTCGACGGCCTCGGCGCCGCCAAGGACGACGTCCGCCGCTACCTCGGCGCCGGCCTCGTGACGGTCGGCGGGACCGAGCGCCCCGCCGTCAGCGTCTGGCGCCAGGCCCTCGCCGAGGATTGAAGCCGACCACAACGGAGCCACAGCCATGCGCACCATCCGCCTCGGACGAACCGACGTTCAGGTCCCCGTCGTCTCCCTCGGCACCTGGGCCTACGGTGGCGAGAACACCTCGGACAGCGGTCAGTCCATCGGCTGGTCCGGTCACGACGCCGAGCAGGCGAGGGCGGCCCTCCGCTCCGCCCACGAGCTCGGCATCACCCACTGGGACACCGCCGACGTCTACGGCGACGGCCGCTCCGAGCAGCTCATCGGCTCGATCTGGGGCGACGTCCCGCGGGACGAGGTCTTCGTCGCCAGCAAGGTCGGCTGGGACAAGGGCGGCCACCCGCACTTCTACCACCCGGAGCTCGTCGCCGCGCGCGTCGACCGGTCACTGAAGAACCTCCGGACCGACGTCATCGATCTCTACTACCTGCACCACTGCATGTTCGGTGACGGTGACGTCTACCTCGACGACGCCCTCGAGGTGCTCGTCCGGGCGCGTGACGCCGGCAAGATCCGCTTCATCGGCCTGTCCGACTGGAGCTGCCACAACGTCATGCGGGTCATCGAGCGGGTCGACCCCGACGTCGTGCAGCCGCTCCGGAACCTGACCGCGGATACGTTCGTCGCCAGCGGCCTCCAGGCCTGGTGCGCCGAGCGCGACGTCGGCCTGGCCTTCTTCTCGCCCATCCGGCACGGGCTCCTGCTCGGCAAGTACGACGGGCCGACCCACTTCCCCGAGGGCGACTTCCGCCGCGGCGACCCGGCTTTCCTGGACGCCGGCCTCATCGCCCGGCTCCGCGCCAACGCGGGCGCCCTCCGGGACGGTCTGGCCCACCTGCCCGAGCCGGTCCTCAACGGGCTCCTCGCGCCGCTCCTCAGCGACGCCCCGACGGCCTGTGTCCTGCTCGGCCAGCGCACGCCGCGCCACGTCGCCGCCGCGGCCAACGCCGACCGCGAGCTGACCGCCCACGAGCTGAGCTGGATCCGCTCGCTCTTCGACGGTCTCGGCTGAGCGGCGCGGCGTCCCGCCGTCGTACGTGACCTCGTGAGACCACGGCTCGGGCCGTAGCGCTCGCCCGAACGACCGATCGCGATTGCACCTCGGTAACAAAGGGCCGGGGCCAGGGTTTGCCCGCCGGCCGGCGCCCTCCTAGGATCGAGGGGTCGTCGGGGCCACCGTCACCCGTCCCGGCGATGTCACGCGCACCTTGGGAGGTTCCCAGCCCTCCCTCGGTACATCTACGCGCCGTGGACGACCTCGACGGCGCTGAACCCGGGTCGCCACGGAGACGTATGCGAACCCTGCTCTCGATCTCTATCTCGGGCGCCGCGCTGCTCATCGCGGCGGCTCACCTCACCGCCTGCGACGAGGGGGCGCCCTCGTCGTCCGTCGTCGACGACGACGGCTACGCCCACCGGGACGCGGAGCCCGATACCGCCGAGCCGCTCCCGCCGGGCCCGCCGATCGTCGAGATCACGAGCCCCGAGCCCGGGGCCGCGGTCGCCGAGTCGATCGTCATCACCGGGACGGCGGTCGACGACACCGGGGTCGCCAGCGTCCTGGTCACCGTCGGCCCCAACGTCCCGGTGCCGGCCGTCACCAGCGACAACTACGCCCACTGGTCGCTCCCGGCGGACGTCCCGGCCGGCGACCTCGTCGACATCGTGGCCATCGCCTACGGGGTCGACGGGGTGGCGAGCGAGCCGGCCACGGTCCGCGTCACCCGCGCGGTCGGCTCCGACGCCGCCGCGCCGACCATCGCCATCGAGGCCCCCGCCAACGGGCTCGAGACCAACGCCCCGTCGGTGCTCGTCAGCGGCACCGCCTCCGACGACCGCGCGGTGGTCGCCGTCGACGTGACGCGGAACGGTGAAGCCATCGACTCGCCCATCACCGAGGACGGCTTCCGCCACTGGTCGCTCAACGCGCCGCTCATCGCCTCGACGGACAACGTCTTCGTCTTCACGGCCCGCGACGGCGGCGGGCGGACGGCCAGCGCCACGCTGACGCTCCATGTCGGCGCGCCGACCGACCACACGCCCCCGCTCCTGACGGTGACCGCGCCGTCGCCCAACGCCCACATCGCGGCCGCCAGCGTCACGGTCACCGGCACGGCCAGCGACGCCTACGGGGTCCGCGAGGTGAAGGTCCGCGTGAAGCCCGCCGGCGGCGACTTCGGTGACTACGTCGCGGCGACCTCGAGCGACGGCTACGCCACCTGGGCGGCCGACCTCGCCATCCCGGTCGGCGCCATCGTCATCCAGGCCCGGGCCTTCGACACGAGCGGCGTCGCGAACGCCGTCGACGTGCCGGTCACCAACGACTTCGAGCCCGTCTGGAGCCCGGAGCAGAGCTTCCCGCTGCGGCTCCACGACGACGATCCGCCGACCGAAGTCGCGATCGCGCTCACCCGCGAGGGCGTCAACGCCGTCATGGACGAGCAGCTCCAGCGCGACATCACGCTGCTCGAGCTCGACCCGACGCCGCTCCTCGTCGCCGCCCTCGACGAGCTCAAGCGCGCCTGCGGCGACGCCTGGATGAACGACGACCCCGAGCCCCACCACGACTGCACCCTGACCGAGCTCGGCCAGACCTTCGCCGGCCCGGACGGCACCTGGCAGACCTCGGCCGAGTACTCGCTCGTCCGGCTCCTGACGATGACGCCGGCCAACGTGGACGTCGAGGGGACCTCCATCGAGGGGCTCGAGGAGATCGCGAACGGCGCCATCCTCGGGCTCGAGATCGGCGGCGGCTTCAGCCAGATCCTCGCCGAGACGATGGGGATCGGCCGGACCGACCCGCTCATCGCGACCGACAACGTCGTCGCGGCGCTCGCGATGTCGCTCGTCGACAGCCACCCCAACGTCGTCGACGGCGAGGTCGCCGTGACCCTCTACGACGTCATGAACGGCCTCGCGCCGCTCGGCGAGCTCCTGGGCCCGACCGGCGACCACCCGGGCGTCGTCGACCCGAGCTTCACCCCGAGCGGTGATGTCCTCGAGCCCGACTTCGAGATGCGCCTGAAGGGGACCTCGAACCTCGAGTACCTCGACGGGATCCGGCTCGCCGGCCCGGACACGACCAAGGACTACCTCGCGATCCTGAACGACACGCGCGGGCCGACCTACGACGACGTGCTCGAGCTCGACTTCACCGACCCCGAGGCCTTCGACATCGTCGGCCTCGTCGACCAGCCGACCCTCGATCTGCGCTTCGGCGTCACCGAGAGCGACCTCTTCATCGCCTCGTGCTCCGGCGACGAGGCCTGCATGGCGAGCCTCCCCGGCGCGCCGCGGGACGCCAGCAGCATCTGGGCGCAGGCGCCGTGGCAGCTCGAGTACGGCGTGACCCTCGCCGGCCAGCTCCAGTACGCCGACCGCGTCTTCGACAAGTGCTACCTGAGCGTCGTCGCCTGCCTCGCCCGGGTCTCGGTCGGGCAGAACGGCGACCCGCCGGGTTGGATCCACTTCGGCGTGACCGGCAACCTCGGTAACCCGCCGCGCGACCAATACCTGTGGGAGCTGGTGCTCGAGGTCGCCCAGGTGGCGCTCCACCACGTCGGCGGCACGACGATCCCCGAGGGCGCGGCCGACGTCGCCTTCACCCTCAAAGGCCTCGACGTCGGGCTCACCGCCGAGGGGGTCGAGGCGGCCGTCCGGCCGTTCCTCGAGGAGAGCAAGCACGAGCTCGGCCAGCGCCTCTTCGGCGACTACACGCGAAACAACCTCCCGGTCGACTTCACCTATCGCCGCGACGCCGACGGGGCGGCCTCCATCTACTTCGCCGCCCCGGGCGACCCGTACGACCAGGAGGTCTACCCGTACGAGGCGCCGGGCTTCTTCAGCGACCCCGAGCTCACCGACAAGCTCAGCGTGACCTCGCTCCCGGGCTCCGAGGACACGGCCCACGAGAAGCTCCGCCTCAAGGCGGACGTGGTCACGGTCTACGCCCGCGCCGCCGACGGCCAGGTCTATCGGCTCCGCTTCGTCACCCCCAACGACATCGAGGAGGTTACGGTCCATGTGGCTCAGAAGCTCCGCTAGCCTCGTCGCCCTCATGACCTCCGCGGGCCTGACGATGGTCGCCTGCGCGCCGGCCGCCGACCCGCTCGACTACGCCGACCCGACCGCGCCCACCGGCCCGACGACCGTCAACGGCATCACGGCCTACGTCGCCACGCCGGCGGTCTCGGGGCATCAGTTCCTGCCCATCACCGTCGAGGCGTCGAGCGAGGCCGGCCCGGTCACCGCCGAGATCGTCGTCGCCGAGACGATCCGGCCCATGAAGCGCCGAGACGACGGGCGCTTCGTGGCGGACGTCGGCCTCGCCGCGGGCGACAACCGCGTCGAGATCCGCATCGCGACCGCCGACGGCGTCCACTATCGGAGCGTCGTCCGGACGATTCGATACGCGCTCGACGGGCTCCAGATCGAGCGCGTGACCGCCGACCAGGGCGGGGCCTGTGGCGACCGGGCGCTCGCCAACCCGACCAACGCCGGCGCGGTCTGCGTCGAGACGACCCGCGAGGCGACCCTGACCCGGGACGGCGTGCCCGTGACCGGGGCGCTCGTCCAGCTCCGGCCGGGCCCGAATACGATCGTCGCTCAGGCGCCGGGGGGCGCGCGGGACGTCCTGGTGCTGACCCTCGACGACGTCGGCCCGACGGTGACCGTCGAGCCCATCGCGCCGTCGAGCGCCGCCCAGGTAGTGCTCCGCGGGACCGTCGAGGACGACGGCGGCGTGGCGGCGCTCCAGATCGCCGGAGGCTCCGGGACCGTCGACGACGTGCCGATCACCTCGCCCTTCGAGATCCCGGTGTCGCTCCAGCCGGGCCTCAACACCGTCGTCGTCATCGCCACCGACACCGCGGGCAACGCGACCAGCGTCCCGGTGACGCTCCGGCGCGCGCGGACCTTCGAGCTGGCCGAGCCGACGCCGTCGGGGACGGTGCTGACCCTCTCCCTCGACCGCGACGCCCTCGCGGAGCTCGTCCCCGAGGCGGACCAGAGGGCGCTGACCCTGGCCAACGTCGACCTGCGCCCGGCCATGGTGAACGCCTTCAACGCCGTCAAAGAGCCCGAGGTCTACGGGGTCGACACCTCGAAGTGGACCCAGCGGCAGTGGAACTCCCACGCGATCCTGAACATCACGCCCGACAACCTCGATCCCAGCGGGACGCTGATGGAGCCGCTCCTGAACGTCGCCCAGGCGGTCGGCGTGCCTCCGGCGCGCATCCTCGCCGAGACCTTCGGCATCGCGCCGACCGACTCGATCCTCGCCGGCTCGCAGATCGTCGACGCGCTCATCGACAACGTCGTCGGCTCCCATCCCAACGCCCAGTTCGACGAGGAGACCGGCCGCCCGATCTTCGTGCTGTCGCTCTACGACGTCCTGCGGGACCTCGAGACCCTCGGCGAGCGCCTCGGGCCGGTCGGCGACCACCCCGGCCTCGTCGGGGGCGGCGGTACCCACGGCGACCTCCTCGAGCCGGGCTTCGCGATGAACGTCACCGCGACCTCGCAGTTCACCCGCTACGACGGCGTCGACGCCTCCCGGGACGCCAAGGACTTCCTGTTCCTCCTGCCGCCCGACACCCCGGCGGTGACCTTCGACTTCGAGGATCCGAGCACGTTCACCGTCGTGGGCATGAAGGACGAGCCCACCATCGACTTCCAGTTCCAGGTCTACGGCATCCTCGAGCACATCGCGCCGGGGACCGAGCAATACGCCAACCCCGCGCCGCCGCCCTTCGCCGAGGGCTTCTACTTCGGCAGCTCCGAGGCGTGGAGCATCCCGCGCTACTTCGACGAGCGGGTCATCACCGAGTCGGCCTTCCGCATCTATCACGAGCAGTTCGCCGACACCGGCTACGAGTACACCCACGTCTACGACGCCGGGAACATCGACGAGGTGGCGACGGTCCACTGGGACCGCGGCTGGCTGACGATCACGACCAAGGGCGACCTCGGGAGCCCTCCGCCGCCGGCCTACATCTGGGACCTCGTCCTCGACGTGGTGCAGGAGCGCGCCCTCGACGGCGGCATCGCCCCCTTCGGCGGGAGCCTGCTCTTCGACATGGCCGCCATCCCGGTCGGGCTCGACGCCGACCAGCTCATCGCCCAGCTCCGGCCCACGCTCCAGGAGCAGGCGGTCGAGATGAGCGACGTCCTCGTCGGCCGCGAGCAGATCGCCGCCTCGGGCGCGGACTTCGTGTTCCAGCCGGGCTTCCTGGTCTTCCGCTCGCCGGACGACAGCGCCGCGCCCTACGGCTACGCGAACCCCGGCTTCTTCGCCGACGCCGCGCTGACCGAGCGCGTCTCGGAGATCGCCGACGGCCACCACCGCGCGCCGACGACCCCGGGCGCCACCTACTACTTCGAGGACGATGAGGCCGTCGTCTACCGGGTCGACGTCATCGACGCGGGGACCATCGACCTCCTGCCGACGACGGAGGCGCCGTGAAGAGGCTCCCGACCGCGCTGTTGCTCGCCGCGCTCCCGGCGTGGCTGTCGCCCTCGTGCCTGCTCGAGGACATCCCCGACCCGGACACCACGCCGCCGGTGCCGCTGGCGGTCGGTGACTCGCGGACCATCGATCTGAGGCACCTGACTTTCGACGTGCAGGGCTTCACCCAGCGCTACACCAAGGCGGACCTCGCGGCGCTCCCGCCCGACATCCGGGACCGGGTGTGGCTCCTCGACCTCGACATCACGGGCGGGCCCAACGTCCCGCACCTCCTCGACGCCTCGCTGACGACCATGCAGGGCCTCGACCCGGAGACGCTCTCGCCAGCGGCGCAGAACATGCAGCGGCTCCTCACGATGTCGCCGGCGACGGCGGCGTTCCAGGGGACTTCGCTGGACGAGCTCTTGACCCTCGGGCCGCTGCTCGGCCTGGCGCCGGGCCGGGTGCTGGCCGACATGCTCCAGACCAACACCGACGACCCGTTCCTGACGAACACGGTCCTCGCCCGGGTCATCCTCCAAAACGTCATCCTGACCCACCCCAACGCCCGGACTCGCCTCGGGCCGCGGCGGCCGGACAATCCCGAGGGCGTCTACCCGGTCACGCCGGGGACGCTGCCGGTCACGCTCGCCGACGCGACGGTCGACTTCGAGAGCCTCGCCGACCGCTTCGGCCCTTACGAGGCGGGCGGCGAGTACCACCCCGGCTTCATGGTCGGGAGCGTCCACGCGGAGGTCCTCCCCGAGGACTTCGCCATGACCGTGCGGGCCAACGCCAACGCGCTGCCCTTCAAGGGCGTCGACCTCACCAACGTCTCGGCGACGAGCGTCAACTCCATCCCGCTCCAGATGGAGACGCTCTTCGACTTCTCCGATCCGAGCTGGGTGACCTTCGAGGGGCTGGAGCCGGGCTCGCCGACGATCTCGGAGATGACCTTCCGGATCGTCGAGCACGACGGCTTCGTCTCCGGCGGCGACAGCCGGATCCCGCTCGGGCGCGGGACCTCGGACGTCTGGAAGCTCCCGGCCTGGACCTTCGAGCGCATCGTCGCCGACGCCGCGCGCCTGCAGCTCGGCGACCTCGAGAGCGTGACCGAGTACTACCTCCCCGAGCGCGAGGACCCGGTCTTCGAGGCGCGCGTCGAGGACGGCTGGACCGACATCGCGGTCACGGCCGACCTCGGTAACCCCCCGCCGCCGGCCTATCTGTGGGACACGCTCCTGGAGATCGCCCAGGTGCGCCTCCACGACGGCGGGGTACCCGAGGGAACGGCCGTCATCGACCTGCCCCTCGCCGACGTCCCGGTCGGGATCGACGCGCGCACGGTCTCCGACACGATCCGCGAGAACCTCGAGGCGGACCCGGTGATGCTGAAGTCCATCGCGCGGACCATCGCCGACAACACCCGCGGCGACTCGGACTTCTTCTACGTCCGAGCCGACGGCGTCGACTACCTGTACTTCGTCCTGCCCGACGACATCCCGCGCCAGGGCGACGGCGTGCTCGTCCGCGAGTACGCCTACGAGCACCCGGGCTTCTACGCCGACCAGGACCTGAGCCGAAAGCTCTCCGACACGACCCTCGTGGACGGCGACCGCGACCACGAGAAGGTCGCCATCGCCCCCGGCGACGTCGTCTTCGTCCAGGACGACCGCGGCAAGGTCTACGAGGTCCTGGTCGACGACAAGCCCAGCACGGCCCACGTCTCCCTCACGATCACCCGTGTCCGCTGAGGTCCGAGCATGAAGCGTAACCATCTCGTCCTCGGCACGACGTGCCTCACGACGCTGCTCCTGGCCGGCGCCGCCTCCGCCGGCGGCCTCGACACGCCGAACGTCGGCCCAGCCGAGTCGTCGCCGGTCAGCCTGTCGCCGGCCGCCGTCTACTGGAACCCGGGGATGCTGGGCTTCCTCGAGGAGCCGGCGCTCCTCGTCGGCGGCGATCTCGTACTCGGCCACGTCAGCTACACCCGGAATCGCCGCGCGACCTATCAGCGGAGCGACTCCCTCGACTTCGCGCTGCCCCTCGACGCGGCCGACATCGACGCCTCCAAGACGGGAGAGGCGCCCGAGGCCACCGCCAACCCGGTCGTCGTCCAGCCGACGGTCTTCCTGGCGGTCCCCATCTCGGACACCGGTCTCGCCCTCGGCTTCGGGATCTACGCCCCGTACGGTGCCCAGGCCGAGTACCCCGAGGACGGCGCCCAGCGCTGGCAGCTCCAGCGGGCGAACATCGCGACCGTGAACTTCACACCGACGCTGTCCTTCCGGTTCAACGAGCACGTCGCCATCGGCGCCGGCGCTTCCTATGTCCTGGGCTTCGCCGAGCAGGCCAAGATCCAGGACTTCGCCGCCCTCGACGACGTCGGTCGCGCCATCTCGAACCCGCCGATCTCCCAGGACAACGACTTCGGCGCCGACGCGCCGCCCGGGGTCCGCGAGCTCGACACGATGGCCCGCCCGGTGGTCATCCGCGAGGCGCTGGCCAAGGCCTGGACCTTCCACTTCGGCGTCGCCGTGCGGCCGACCGAGGACACGCGCTTCGGCGTCACCTACCAGCACAAGGTCGACATGGAGTTCGAGGGGAAGTTCACCCTCGACATGGACGACGACTACTTCACCCAGGACCTCGCGGCGCAGGGGCTCCAGTTCCCGGCGCGCGTCCGGGGCGACGCGACCATCGCCTTCCCGCTGCCGAGCGCGCTGATGTTCGGGATCGGCTTCGACGTCGACGAGCTCAGCGTCGACCTCAGCGTCCGCTACGCCTTCTGGTCGATGGTGGAGCGCTTCGACGTGACCCTGAGCTCGCCGGAGCTGGCGCAGCCGGACGTCGGGCTCGGCCCCGAGTCGAAGGTCGCGTTGCCGCGGGACTGGAAGGACACCTACGACCTGACGGCGATCTTCAGCCTCCCGCTCTCGCGCAGCGTCCGGCTCGGCTGGCACCTCGGCTACATGAGCGGCGCGAGCCCCGACGCGACCATCGACGCCTCGAGCCCTGACGGCGACCGCCTGGTCCTGGGCGCGACCCTGGACCTCGGCGTCTCGGACGCCTTCCACCTGATCACCGACCTCGAGCTCCAGCGCGTCGACACCCGCGAGGTCACGGCGTCCGCCTACGACCTGGCCAACGGGACCTACGATCTGCTGCTCTTCACCGCGGGCCTCCACGGTCAGTTCGTGTTCTGACCGCGCGCGGCGGGCTCATTCCCAGCTCTACACGGCCAATCCGGGTGTGGTATGCAGCCGGGTCGCCCGGTCAACCGTGGGGGAGGGGAGCACTCCGTGAGCCAGAGCGCGTACGACGAAGCCCAGATCAAGGTCCTCGAGGGGCTCGAGGCGGTCCGCCTCCGCCCCGGCATGTACATCGGCTCGACCGGACCGCGCGGCCTCCACCACCTCGTCAGCGAGATCGTCGACAACGCCGTGGACGAGGCCCTCGCCGGGTACTGCGACACCATCGACGTGGTCATCGAGCCCGACGACGTCATCGCGGTCACCGACAACGGCCGCGGCATCCCGGTGGGGATGCACCCCGACGCCGGGATCCCGACGCCGCAGGTCGTCTACACCAAGCTCCACGCGGGCGGGAAGTTCGGCACCGGGGGCTACAAGGTCTCGGGCGGCCTCCATGGCGTCGGCGCCTCGGTCGTCAACGCTCTGTCCGAGTGGCTCGAGATCGAGATCTGGCGCGACGGCTTCGCCTGGACCCAGCGCTACCACCGCGGCGTCCCGGCGACCGGGCTCGACAAGGGCGGCGCGACCCGCAAGCGCGGCACCCAGGTCCGCTTCAAGCCCGACGGCGAGATCTTCTCGAAGACCCACTTCACCACCGAGATCATCGCCAAGCGCCTGCGGGAGCTGGCGTTCCTGAACCCCGGGCTGAAGATACGGCTCCGGGATCAGCGCCCGCTGCCGGTGCCGGAGAACGGCGACGAGCCGCCCGAGGCCTACGACGTCACCTTCGACTACCCGGGCGGGGTCGCCGACTTCGTGCAGTACGTCAACGAGGAGGGCGACGCGGTCCACGAGCCGATCGTCTTCTCGGGGCAGGTCGGCGACATCGAGGTCGAGATCGCGCTGCAGTACAACGACAGCTACGCCGAGACGGTGACGTCGTTCTGCAACTGCATCCACACGATGGAGGGCGGTCAGCACGAGACGGGCTTCAAGACCGCGCACACGCGCGTCATGAACGAGTACGCGCGCAAGCTCGGGATCTGGAAGAAGAAGGACAACCTCAGCGGGGCCGACGTCCGCGAGGGGATCGTCGCGATCCTGAACCTGCGGATGACCAACGCGGAGTTCGAGGGCCAGACCAAGACCAAGCTCGGCAACACCGAGGCGCGCTCGGCGTGTGAGGAGATCACGGCCACGCACCTGGCCGCGTATCTCGAGGAGCACCCGGACGTCGCCCGCGCGATCCTCGACAAGGCGGTCAAGGCGTCCCAGGCCCGCTCGGCGGCGGCCAAGGCGCGAAAGGCGGTCCGGACGGGCAAGTCGTCCAAGGTCAAGACCTCGCTCGACGGCAAGCTCACCCGCTGCGCCAGCAAGAAGGCCGAGGACAACGAGATCTTCATCGTCGAGGGCGACTCCGCCGGCGGCAGCGCCAAGCAGGGGCGGGACCGGGTCCACCAGGCGATCCTGCCGCTCAAGGGCAAGCCCCTCAACACCGAGAAGGCGACCCTCTCGAAGGTCCTGTCGAACAAGGAGATCCTGTCGATCGTGCAGGCCATCGGCGCCGGGATCGGGGCCGAGTTCGACCTCTCCGAGGCCAACTACGGCCGGGTCGTCATCCTCGCCGACGCCGACGACGACGGGGCGCACATCCGGTGCCTGCTCCTGACCTTCTTCTACCGCTTCATGAAGCCGCTGCTCGCCGAGGGGCGCGTCTACATCGCCCAGCCGCCGCTCTACAAGGCCGAGCGCAAGGTCCGGAAGAAGACCGAGCAGGTGTACGCCTGGAGCGACGAGGAGCTCCAGGACGTGCTCAAGAAGTGGCGCACCAAGAGCGTCGTCATCCAGCGCTACAAGGGCCTGGGCGAGATGGACCCGACCCAGCTCTGGGAGACGACGATGAACCCGGAGACGCGGACGCTCCTGCGCGTCACCCTCGACGAGGCGGCGCTGGCCGAGCGGCAGGTGCGGGTCCTGATGGGCAGCAAGAGCGAGCCGCGCAAGCACTGGATCACCGAGCACGTCCACTTCGGCGACGACCTCGTCACGCCGGTCCCCGGCTGACGACGGCGGGCGAGGGCGGGAGAGCGGAGCGATTCACAGGTGACGCGCACGCGCGGGCGGCGGCCGTGGCGGGCGCAGACAGTCAGAGACACGCTGGGGAAGCAGCATGACGACTTACGATGACGCCCGGGTGACCGAGGTCCCGTTCGAGGACGAGCTCGGCGAGTCCTTCGGGCGCTACGCCCAGAAGGTCATCCTCGACCGCGCCATCCCCGACATCCGGGACGGCCTCAAGCCCGTGCAGCGGCGGATCATCTACGCGATGCACGAGTCGGGAAACACCCACGACAAGCCGTACCGGAAGTCCGCCAAGACCGTCGGCGACGTGATGGGTAACTATCACCCGCACGGCGACTCATCGATCTACGAGGCGCTGGTGCGGCTCGCCCAGCCGTGGAAGATGCGCTACCCGCTCGTCGACGGGCACGGCAACTTCGGGTCGATGGACGACGACCCCGCCGCCGCCATGCGTTACACCGAGGCGCGCCTGTCGCCCATCGCCGCCGAGCTGATGCGCGACATCGAGAAGGACACCGTCCCCTGGCGGCCGAACTTCGACGAGAAGGCCCTCGAGCCGGTCGTCCTGCCGGGGGGCTTCCTGAACCTCCTCGTCAACGGCTCGAGCGGCGTGTCCGCGGGCTTCGCCACCGAGATCCCGAGCCACAACCTCCGCGAGACCATCGACGCGGCGCTGGCGCTGATGGCGAACCCCGACATCACCGTCGACGGACTGATGCGGCACGTCCCGGGGCCGGACTTCCCGACCGGCGGCATCCTCATGGGGGCCGAGGGGCTCCGCGAGGCCTACGAGACCGGCCGCGGCAAGGTCGTCCTGCGCGCGCGCCACCACGTCGAGACCGTCGGCGGCAAGACCCTCATCGTCTTCACCGAGATCCCGTACAACATCGTCAAGGCGGACCTGGTCCGGCAGATGGACGGGCTCCGCCTCGAGCGCGAGGTCCAGGGGGTCCACGACGTCCGCGACGAGACGGACCGCGAGGGGCTCCGGCTGGTCGTGGAGCTGTCGCGCTCGGCGGACGTCGACGGCGTGCTGGCCTACCTGTTCAAGAAGACCAACCTCCAGATCAACTACAACTTCAACATGGTGATGATCTCGCGCAACACCCCGGTCCAGCAGGGCCTGCGCGGGATCGTCGAGGCCTTCGTCGAGCACCGCCGGCGGGTCGTCCGGCGCCGCAGCCAGCACGACCTCGACCGGGCGGACAAGCGCCTCCACGAGGTCGAGGGCCTCATCAAGGCCATCGACATCCTCGACGAGGTCATCGCGACCATCCGGCGCTCGAAGGATCGGGCGGACGCGCGTCAGAACCTCGTCGCGCTCGACTTCACCGAGGTTCAGGCCGACGCGATCCTCGACCTCCGCCTCGTCCGGCTCACCAACCTCGAGCTCCTCCAGCTCACCGAGGAGGCCGCGAGCCTGCGCGAGCTCATCACCGGGCTCCGGAAGATCCTCGCCGACCCCGCCGAGTGCGACCGCGTCGTGGGCGAGGAGCTGAACGCCATCAAGGCCAAGCACGGCGACGACCGGCGGACGACCCTCGAGGACGAGGTCGAGCGCCTCGACATCGACGTCGCGGTCCACGTGAAGGACCAGGAGGTCGTGGTCGGCGTCACGCGCCAGGGCTGGATCAAGTGGTCGTCCATCGCGTCCTTCGCGGCGAGCGGCGCGACCCGAAAGTCCAGCGGCGTCAGACCCGGCGACCGGATGCACATGCTGGTGAACACGCGGACCACCAGGACCGTGCTGGTGTTCTCGAACACCGGCCAGTGCTACCCGATCCCGGTCCACCAGATCCCCGAGGCCAAGTGGGGCGAGGTCGGCTCGGCCCTCATCAACGTCTGCGGCATGACCCGCGAGGAGGAGCTCGTCGACGTCATCGAGGCCGGCGACTTCCCCGACGACCGCTACCTCCTGTTCGTGACCCGGCGCGGGATGGTGAAGGCGACGGCGCTCTCGGAGTTCGACAGCACGCGCTCCTCCGGCATCAACGCCATCAAGCTCGGCGACGGGGACACCCTGGCCCGGGTCGCCGAGACGACCCTCGACGGCGACCTGATGATGCTGACCCACTACGGCCAGGGGATCCGCTTCGGGCTCAGCGAGATCGCGGTCCAGGGCCGCTCGGCCAAGGGGGTCATCGGGATGCGCGTCGACAAGGACGACGCCACCCAGGACGTCCTCTTCGCGCCGCAGGCCCAGGACGACCTGCAGGTGGCGGTCTTCACCCGGGCCGGCCGGGCCAAGCTGACGCCCCTCGAGCAGTACCCGCGCCAGCGCCGGGGCGGTAAGGGCGTCCGGATGATCATCAGCCGCGTGTCGAACCGCCACGAGTGCGTGGCGCTGTCGGCGACGCGGGGCGACGACGGCTTCGAGGTGGTCGACGACCAGGGTCACGAGCACCTCGTCGACGCGCGGCGCATCCCGGTCACCCGCCGGGACGGCAACGCCTGGACCGTCGTCGACCTGAAGAACGGGGCCCTCGTCAGCATCGTCGAGCAGCTCCCGGCGCCCGAGCCGCCGGCGGACGCGTCGTGAGCTGACGGCGCGGGAGCGTCACCGGCGAGATAGCCCCCGAGGGGCGTTTCTCCCGGTACCCCCACCGGGGAGATCGCCCTCGAGGGGCGTTTGCCCCGGTACCCCCACCGGGGAGATCGCCCTCGAGGGGTGTTTGCCCCGGTACCCCCACCGGGGAGATCGCCCCGGCAGGGCGTTTGTCCCGGTGCCCCCACCGGGGAGATCGCCTCGACGGGGCTCCGGGCCAGGTTCTGAGCGGCCGCGCGGTGAGCCTTACGGCCATCGGACGCCACGGGCCGCGCGCATTGACGGGCTGGGGGGCCCTGGTAGCTTGGCGTCTCCCCCTGGAGTGGAGGCCCCATGCCGCGGTTTTCTAGGATCGTGACGTTCATCTGCGCGGTGACCGTCGTCGGCGCCGCCGGCGACGCCCTCGGGCAGACCTGTCCCGTCGGCCAGCACTGCTTCTACGTCCCGCCGCTCATGCCGAACCCCACCGACTACACGGGGACCGGCTGGGACATGGTGCTGGCGTCGCCGAACGGCACGATCACCGGGACGATCACCTACGGCGACGGCACGCCGACCGCCTTCAGCGTGACCCAGGGCAGCCCCCAGAAGCACACGCTGAGCGCCAGCCTCGGGGTCATCTCGGCGTACGCCACGGTCGAGAAGCGCGGGATCTTCATCACCGCCGACCGCGCCGACCTGAGCGTCGTCCAGCGCTTCGTGGTCGGGCCCTGGAACAGCTCGGCGACCATCAAAGAGTCGACCAGCTCCCTCGGGACGCGCTTTCGGCTCGGCGGCTACGTGCTCGACGCGCTGAACACGCCCAACACCGGGCACGACATCGTGTCGGTCTACGCGCCCTTCGGGGCGACGGTCGTCGTCGATCCGCCCGGGACGGCCACCAACTTCTGGGGTGACGGCTTCACCGGCAACGTCCGCACGGTGACCCTCGGCGTCGGCCAGACGGTCCTGCTCCGGACCGCGAACAACGCGGGTTGTGGCGTCGACCTGACCGGCGCGCTGGTCACCTCGGACGCGCCGATCTCGGTCATCACCGGCGGCCGCGGCTGGGCGACCTCGTGCAGCGCCTACGCCAGCGGGAGCTGTGGCGACGACGGCGTCGATCACATCATCCCCGAGAGCCTCGTCGGCACCGACTACGCCATCGACGTCTACCCGGCCCCGGAGGCGAACAGCGTCGCGATCGTCGCGACCGACGACAACACGACGGTCGCGGTCAACGGCACCAGCGTCGCCACCCTCGCGGCGGGCGCCAGCCACCGCTTCGCCGCGAGCGGGCTCGCCTACATCGAGGCCTCGAAGCCCGTCTACGTCTACCAGGACGCCGGGCTCGATCGTTGCGAGGCGGGGCTCAGCGTCATCCCGCCGCTGGCCTTCTCCTCGGCGAGCGCTCTCGGTATCGACGTCAACGTCAACGGCTTGGGCGTCGCCTCGGTCTTCGTGCCGACGAGCTACGCCGACACCGTGAAGCTCGACGGCGCGACGCCGTCCGGGGTGTCCATCGCGCCGCTCCCCGGTCACGCCGAGCTGAGCCGGGTCCGCTTCTCGATCCTGGGCGGGGATCACCGCGTGAGCGCCGACGGCGACTTCCAGCTGGGGCTGGCGACCGCCGCGAGCGGGACCGGGCTCTTCGCCTACTACAACCCCTTCCGCGTTCCGGGCTGCGGCGACGGCACCCTCGACCCGAGCGAGGCCTGCGACGACGGCAACGTCGACTCGGGCGACGGCTGCAGCGCCCAGTGCCGCCTCGAGATCGGCGAGCCCGGCTGCGAGGGCGACGAGGACTGCGTCGCGGCCGCCTTCTGTCAGGCGGGGACCTGCGTCGCGCGCTGCTTCTCGGACACCGACTGCGCCGACGCTGACCCGTGCACCGACGACCTCTGCGATCTCCAGACCGGCGCCTGCGCGAACGTCACGCTCGTCCCGGGGACCAGCTGCGAGGGCGGCGTGTGCGACCCCGACGGGGACTGCGTCGACTGCTACGTGGACGACAACGCCACGCTCCCGGCGCCCGGGTGCGACGCCACCGAGCCCTACTGCGTAGACCTCGACGGCCCGACCTGCGCGGGGTGCGTCGACGACTCGGACGGCGGGCAGGACACCGGCTGCGACGCCGAGGAGCCTCACTGCGACCCGACGATCGGCGCGTGCGTCGCGTGTCTCTCGGCGAGCGACTGCTCCGACGGGGACCCCTGTACCCAGGAGGTGTGTGTCGAGGGCGCGTGCGGCTACACGGCGGTCCCGACCGGCAGCGCCTGCGAGGACGAGGCGACCGGCGTCTGCGACGCGCTGGGACACTGCGTCCCGTGCGTGGACGACGGCGACGGCGTGGACAGCGGCTGCGGCGAGGAGACGCCCTTCTGTATCCTGCCGCCGACCCAGCTCCCGTCGATCCCCGCGATCGAGCCGTGCGTCGCCTGCCTCGAGGACGACCACTGCGACGACGGCGACATCTGTACCGCCGACGCCTGCGCCGAGGGCGAGTGCGTCCACATGGCGGTCCCGCCGCAGCCCACGACCTGCGGCGTGGGCGCCTGCGAGGCGTCCGGCGAGATCCGCTGCGAGGACGGTGGCTTCGTGACCGACTGCACGCCGGGCCAGGGGGCGGCGAACGACGTGGTCTGTAACGGCGTCGACGACGACTGCGACGAGTCGGTCGACGAGGAGTACGCGCCCACGATGGTCAGCTGCCCGCAGTGTCAGACCGGTCAGATGACGAGCTGCGTCCAGGGCGTCGAGGTGGTCCCGTCCTGCCAGCCCATCACCGACGGCACCCCCTGCGAGTCCAACGCCTGCGCGCTCGCGGCGAGCTGCCAGGCCGGGGTGTGCGAGGTCAGCGCCTACCGCTCGTGCGACGACGACAACCCGTGCACGGCCGACCACTGCGATCCGGAGGAGGGCTGCGTCGCGATCCCGCTCGAGGACGGGGCGAGCTGCGACGACGGCGACGGCTGCACCCTCGGGGACGTCTGCGGTGGCGGCGTCTGCGACGGCGAGGCGCTCACCTGCGCGGCGCCGGGCGAGTGCGAGCTGGCCGGCACCTGCAACCCGGCGACCGGGATCTGCGACTACCCCTTCGTCGAGAGGTGCGTGCTGTGCGCGAACGACGACACGCCGCCGCTCTTGACCTGCCCGGCGGCGGTCAGCGGCCTCGGCTGCGTGGCCGGCGGCACGACGGCGGACCTCGGCGAGCCGAGCGCGCGCGACGACTGCTCGGAGGTCACGGTGACCAGCGACGCGCCGGACAGCTACCCGCCCGGGCTGACGGTCGTGACGTTCTCGGCGAGTGACGCCGCGGGGAACCTCGCCTCGTGCACGACGTCCGTGACGGTGGTCGACGAGGAGCCGCCGACGCTCACCTGCCCGGAGACGGTGACGGTCATCGGCGATGCGGCCCTCTGCGGCGCGATGGTCAGCGTGGACGTGACGGTCGACGACGGCTGCGACGGCGGCGATGTCACCGTGCTGGGCGCCAGCGAGACGCTCTATCGGGCGGGCGAGACGGACGTCCGGATCGTCGCCATCGACGCCGCGGGCAACCAGGCCTTCTGCGACGCGACGGTCGAGGTGACGGGGCTCGATACCTTCGAGGTCGACTGCGAGGCGGAGCTCTCGCGGGTGGCGCCGAGCGACTTCTGCGGCTACCCCGACGCCATCACGGCCACGGTCATCGACGCCTGCGGCCTCGAGACCGAGGTCGCGAGCGCCTCGGACCAGTTCCCGCTGGGCGTCTCGCAGGTCGAGTTCACCGCGTACCGCGGCGACGGCGCGACCGACCACTGCACGACGGTGCTCACCGTGACCGACGAGACGCCGCCCGTGGTCGCCTGCGCGGGCTCGGCCGACGAGGTCCTCGACCTGATGACGACCCTCGCGCCGACCGCCGAGGACGCCTGTGGGGTCGAGCTCAGCCTCGAGAACCTCGGCTGCGTGCGGACGGTCGACGGCGCGACGGAGGACGTCGCCGAGCGCTGCGTCCTGGACGTCGACGGTGGCGTCATCATCGTCCGCGACGCGCCGGCCTCCGAGGGCGGTGAGGTCACGGTCGTCTACGACGTGCGCGCGGTCGATCCGAGCGGCAACGAGACGGTCGAGAGCTGCGTCGCGCGGGTCGACCCGGAGAGCCTCGACCACGACAGCGACGGGATCCCGGACCGCGACGACAACTGCCCGGGGATCCTGAACCCGGGGCAGGAGGACGTCGACGAGGACGGCGTCGGCGACGTCTGCGACCCCACCCCGAGGGACGGGCTCGAGGCCAACGGCGGCGGCGGGTGCGCGGGCGGAGGCGGGCCGGGCGGCGTCGCGCTCCTGGCGCTGATCGGGCTCGCGCTCTGGCGGCGTCGACGTTGCGCCGCTCGAGGCGCGGTCGGCTGATACAATTATGGCGTAGCACCATGGTGTTGGGAGGCGCATCCTCCCTGGCCATGAAGGCTCTATCTCGCATTTGCACAGTCGCGGTCGGGTCAGCGCTCCTCGCGGGGGCCGGCTGCAGCGGTGGTGGGACGAAGGCGTCGGCGGACACGGTCGGCGCCGACACCGTCTTGCTCGCGGAGGACACCCTCTCCGGCGGGGCGGACACGGTCGAGGCCACGGATACCGCGACCTCCGACGCCCCTGGCGGCTCGGATGTCGCGGACGCCGTCACGGACACGGCGGTCGCCGCGGACACCGTCGCCGAGCTGTGCGGCGAGGCGCGCCCGCTGACGGCGGAGATCTCGGGGGCCATCGTCAACGGCGACGACAGCTGGGATCCCGCCGTCGTCGCCCTCGACGACGCGCGCGGGCTGGCGGTCGGGGCGGTGACCCTCAGCTACCGCGGTCAGGAGGAGATCATCTGCACCGGAACGCTGGTGGCGCCCCAGGTCGTGCTGACCGCGGCCCACTGCGTCATGCAGTCGCCGTACAGCACGTACCCGGCGGGGATGTTCGGTTTCGCGGTGGGCGCCGACGTGGCGAGCCCGCGGGGGAGCTTCGACGTCAGCGCGGTCCACGCGCACCCGAGCTACGACTACTGGGGCTACGACGCCTCCCACGACGTCGCGGTGCTGGTGCTCGAGAGCTCGCCGGTGACCGCCCTCGGCGAGGCCATCCGCCCGCTGCCGGTCAACTGTGGCGACATCGCGGCGAGCGGCTTCGTCGGCGAGATCATCCAGATGGTCGGCTACGGCGCGACGAACAAGTACGGGACGGAGTTCGGGACCGAACAGAAGTGGGCCCTCGAGGAGATCGTGAGCCTGAGCAGCCTCGACTTCACCGTCGACGGCAACGACCTGGCCGGGGTCTGCTACGGCGACTCGGGCGGCCCGGCGCTCTTCGAGCTGAACGGCGGCGCGCCGGTCATCGTCGGCGTCCTGTCCTGGGGCGACGAGCTGTGCACCCGGGAGGACCACTTCGTCCGCACGGACCACGAGTGCGACTTCATCTCGGGCTACCTGCCGTCCTGCGGCGCCGTGACGGCGTCCGGCTCCTGCGAGGGAGACGTCGCGGTCTACTGCGCGAGCGACGCGGTGGTCGAGGACGACTGCGCCGCGCGCGGCGAGGTCTGCGCCGCGGACGACAGCGGAGCGGCCCGGTGCGCCCCCGAGGTCGTCGACCCCTGTGGAGGCGAGACCTTCGCCGGCCGCTGCGATGGCGCGACCGCCGTGTGGTGCGAGGACGGCGCGGTCGAGCAGCGCGCGTGTGCCCCGTGCGACCTCGGCTGCGGCTGGATCGAGGCCCTCGGCGGCTACGACTGCGTGGCGCAGTAGCGGACGGGCGCGTTCGCCTTCGCCTTGGCTTCCACCTGCGCCTTCACTTCCGCCTACTGCGCGAAGAGGACGGTCTTCACGTTGTCCGTGATGGAGCCCTGGGCGTAGCCGACGGCGCTGTAGACGACGCGCATGTCGCTCGTCCGCACGATGAGCGTCAGCGGCGTCGCGTTCTCGGTGTAGTAGGGCTCGAGCTGGAAGCCGACGTCGACGTAGAGCGGGTACTGGATGGTCCGCCGCGGCAGGCCGATGTAGACGCCGGCGTTGTCGCGCCAGTCGTTCATCAGCGCCATGTCGGACTCGCGGCGGTGGGCGTCCTCCCAGAGGGGGCGTGACTGGGCGTCCTCGTACAGCGTGTAGATGATCTCGAGCCCGTCGTCCTCGTAGAGATCGTAGGTGTCGACGAGGTCCCATGCCTCGTACATGCAGGCCGTACACCAGCCCGCGGCGGAGCTGATGACGAGGACCTTGACGTCGGGGTCCTGGTAGAAGTCCCGGAGGTAGACCCAGCTGTCCTGCCACGGCTCGTAGAAGCCGAGGTCCGGCGGGATGATGTCGAGGTAGTGCCCGCCGTAGGGGCCCTCGGGGTAGGGGTACACCGGCTCGGCGGTGTCGACGGCCGGGGTCGTGTCTTCCTCGACCGTGTCGGGCACCTCGGTCGTGTCGACCGATTCGACGGTGTCGTTGGCGACCACCGTGTCGGTCTCGGTCGTGTTCCCGCTGTCGCCGTCACAGGCGCCGAGAGCGACGAAGACGGTGGCGAGTCCCAGGGTGACGGCGCGACGGATCATCTCGGCTCCTGCTCTCGTGCTGTGGACTTTCGGCTTGGCGGAGAGTGCGTCATGGTTCTGATCGAATGCAAACGCGAGGGCCCCGCCGGGCGCGCGGTTTCTCGAATACGAACCGCTCGGTGGAACCCTCGTCTCCGAGCGGTGTCGCACACGAGACCCTCTCGCCCGCGCCGGCCGCGGGCGCCGCGCCCGCCTCCCACGCCTTGGCTCCCATGAAGCGAAACCCCGGCATCTACCTCACCATCGTCGCGCTCGGGCTGCCCCTCCTGTGGCTCGCGCTGACGACCGACCTGGCCCAGACGACCACCGGGGCGCTCGTCCTCGCGGGCGGGCTCTTGACCTACCTCTGGCTCAGCCACGTCCTGTGGCGCGCCCACAACCGCGGCCGCTTCGCCCCGAACCGCTGCGAGACCTGCGACCACGCGATGGCGCAGCTCCCTCCGGGCGCGCTGCGCCAGGCGCGCGAGACGGCGACCGTACCTCCGCACCGCTGGGTGTGCCGCCACTGCGGTCGGCTCGTGTGAAGCCGCCGGAAGTGTGCTAACCACCCCGCGGCGCTCGCTCGGCTGCCGAGCGCCCATCGCGAACGCCCCGGCCGGGAGCACCTCACCCCGGCCGGCCTGTCGCCGCTGCGCCGACCGCCCGGCGCGGCCCGGAGAGGACGCGCCCATGGGACGGCCCGGAGCCCACCGCATCGACACCCCCACCGCCTCGGATCTCGCCGTGTACCAGGCGATCCGCGATCACGCGGCGAAGGGCGCGCTGTCGATGATCGACATCGCCAACCACAAGCCGGAGAACCTGCGGGCGAAGCCGAAGATCGGCGGCCACCAGGCCTCGAGCATGTCGGCGGTGGATCTGCTGACCGCCCTCTATCTGCACGCCCTCGCGCCGGGGGACCGGCTGGCCGTCAAGCCCCACGCCGCCCCGGTGGTCTACGCGCTGATGCACCTCTTCGGGGTGCTCGACACCGACGCGATGTCGCGCCTGCGCGAGATCGGCGGCCCGCAGCCGTATCCCACCAAGCTCAAGAGCCCGCTCTTCGTCGACTACACGACCTCGAGCGAGGGGCTCGGCGTCGCCGCGACCATCTACGACGCCTACGGCGCGCTGCATCAGAACCGCGCGCTCCGCGAGGCCCTCGGGGGCGCCGCGGTCAAGACGCTCACGACCACGTACTTCGCCCACTGCGGCGACGGCGAGCTGACCGAGGGGCAGATCGACGAGAGCCTCTACGACGCTGGGCGCTGGCGCCTCGACAACCTCATCTGGATCGTCGACCTGAACCGGCAGTCCCTCGATCGGGTCATGGACGACTCCGGTCGCCTCGAGGACTGGGCCGCGGCCAAGTTCGCCGGCCACGGCTGGCAGGTCGAGCGGCTCCGCTGGGGCGCCCGCGCCGAGGCGCTCTTCGCGCGCCCCGGGGGCGAGGCGCTCCAAGCCGTCCTCGAGCGCCTCGGCGACGCGCTCTACCACCCCCTGACAATCGTCGACGGCGACGTGGCCCGGCGCGCCCTGACCGGGGTCGCCGCCCACGACGATCCGGCGATCGCGGGGTTGCTCTCGGACTACGCGCGGCGGCTGCCGGCGACGGCCGAGGAGCGCGCCGGGATCGCTCGTGCCCTCGACGGTCTGGGCGACGCCGAGCTGACCGACGGGCTGACCCACCTCGGCGGGCACGACATCGGCGCCATCATCGCCAGCCTGGCCGAGGCGCGGCACGCCGACGGGCCCATCGTGATCCTCGCGCACACCGTCAAGGGCTACGAGACCAGCGCCTCGGGGCACCCCGAGAACCACGGCGCGCTCCTGCCCGCCGCCGAGGTCGCCGCCTGGGGCGTGGCCGACAAGGGGCTGCCTGCCGGCGTGCCGTTCCCGCGCCCCGCGAGCGACAGCGACGCCGGGCGCCACCTGGCTCACCGCGCCGCGATCCTCTATCACGACCCGCCGCACGCCTGGGCGGGGCCGCCCGCCGCCGCCCGCGAGGCGCTCGCCGGGGTCCCTCACCGGCCGCGCAAGATCGTCTCGACCGGTGAGGCGTTCCAGAGCCTCAACCTCGCGCTCCTGAAGAGCGAGCTGGCGCCGTACCTGGCCTTCGGCGCGCCGGACGTCGGGCAGACCACCCACCTGGGGCCGGTCATCAAGGCGACGGGCGTTTTCGCGCCGCGCGAGCTCCCCGACAGCTTCCGCTGGCTCCGCGAGCAGCACCGCCTGGCCTTCGACTGGCGGCCGAGCGCGACCGGCAAGTTCCACGCCTTCGGGATCGCCGAGGGCAACGCCATGCTCTGGGCCTACGCCTTCGGCCGCCGCCGCAAGGTCCTCGAGGGGCGGGTGCCGCTGCTGCCGGTCGTCACCGTCTACGACAAGTTCTTCGAGCGTGGGTTCAATCAGCTCGACTACGCCGTCTACAGCGGCGCGCGCTTCGTCGCGGTCGGCACGCCCAGCGGGACGGGGCTCTCGCGCGAGACCGCGACCCACCAGAGCCTGCAGACGCTCCGGATGATGATGGATCTGCCGGGGATCCTCGCCTACGAGCCGGCCTTCGCCGCGGACGTCCACGCCATCTATCTCCACGCGCTCGGCCAGCTCTGGGACGATGACGGCGAGGCCGTCTACCTGCGGCTGACCACCCAGCCCCTCGAGCAGCCGTCGCAGCTGCCGCCCGACCACGCCGAGCGCGCGATCCGGGGCGCCTGGTGGCTCGTCGGCGAGGACGACCGGAAGCCGCGCGGGGCCGCCGAGCGCGTCGTCTTCGTCGCGAGCGGCCGGAAGCTCCGCGAGGTGCGCCGCGCCGCCGCCCGGCTCCACGCCGAGGACGGCGTCGGGAGCCGGATCCTCAACGTCACGAGCTACGAGGCGCTGTGGCGCGACTGGGACGCCTACAACGGCGACCCCGCCGCCTGGGACGACCCGGAGCGGAGCCACTATCTCAACGATCTCTTCACCGACGCCGACCTCAACGCGCCGCTCGTCATCGTCGGGGATCACCTGCCGAGCGCCGCGGAGTGGCTCCCCAGCGCGCTCCAGCGCCTGCGGGGGCACCGGTTTCTGGGGCCGCGGGGCAACGGCGAGGCCGGCGACCTCGAGAGCGTCGACCGCCTCCACGGGATGGGCGTCGACGACATCGTCGCCGCCGCCCGGGCGGAGCTGAGCTGGCGCGCGCGACACGGCCTGGGCCGCACCCGCGGACGGACGAGCTGAGGACACATGGCGGAGCACCTGCTCAACATCACCGGGCTCACCAAGGCCTACGGCCCCCGGGTCCTGTTCGACGACGTGACCTTCGGGTTGGACGCCGGCGACAAGATCGGGCTCATCGGCGACAACGGCGCCGGCAAGTCGACCTTCCTGGCGATGCTGGCCGGCACCCAGGATCCGGACGCCGGCAACATCGCCATCAAGAACGACGTGCGGATCGGGCTCCTCGAGCAGGTCCCGCACCTCGACCCGGCCAAGACGCCGCGCGACATCATCGCCGAGCCCTTCGCGCCGCTGGTCGAGGCCATCCGGCGCTACGAGGACGCCGCGGCGGCCCTCGACCCCGAGGCCGAGACCTGGCTCCACGCCATCGAGAACCTCGGCGGCTGGGACTGGCCCCACAAGGTCGAGAAGGTCGCCAGCGAGGTCGGCGTCGAGGCCCTCGACGTGCCCGTCGCCCAGCTCAGCGGCGGACAGCGACGCCGCGTGGCGCTGGCGCGGCTGCTGCTCGAGGAGCCGGACATCCTGCTCTTCGACGAGCCCACCAACCACCTCGACGCCGAGACCACCGAGTGGCTCGAGGGCTGGATCGGCAAGACCCAGTCCGCCTGCGTCATCGTCACCCACGATCGCTACTTCCTGGAGAACGTCGTGACGCGCATGGCCGAGGTGCGCGACGGCCAGATCCGCATGTATCAGGGGAGCTACCGGGACTACCTGCAGGCGCGGGCCGAGGAGGAGGAGCTCCGCCGGCGGACGGGGCAGCGGCGCCTCCAGGTGCTCAAGGCCGAGCTCGACTGGGCGAGCCGCTCGCCGAGCGCGCGGAGCACCAAGCAGCGCGCCCGCCTCGACCGGGTCGACGGCCTCGCCGACGAGGTGAAGAAGCTCCGCCAGGAGACGCGCCGGGCCGACTTCCAGCTCGACCAGGCCCCGCGGCTCGGCAAGACCATCCTGGAGCTCGCCCACGTCAGCGCCGGCTTCGACGACCTGTCGGTCATCGACGACATGACGATGATGCTCCGGCGCGGCGACCGGGTCGGCATCATCGGGCCCAACGGCTCCGGCAAGACGACGCTGCTGCGGCTCGTGACCGGCGACCACGCGCCGAGCTCGGGGCGCGTCGTGCGCGGAAAGCAGACGCAGATCGCCTACTTCGATCAGCACCGGTCGATCCTCGATGATGACGCCACGGTGCGCGCCACGGTCTGCCCCGAGGGGGGCGACAAGGTCTTCGTCGGCGACCACCAGCTCCACATCGTGTCCTATCTGGAGCGCTTCGGCTTCGTCGCCTCACAGCACGGGATGAAGGTCGGGAGCCTCAGCGGCGGCGAGCGGAACCGCCTGGCGTTGGCGCGCTTTCTCCTCGCCGACGCGAACGTCCTGCTCTTCGACGAGCCGACCAACGACCTCGACCTGATGACGATGCACACCCTCGAGGAGGCGCTCATCGGCTTCGGCGGCTGCGTCATGGTCGTCAGCCACGACCGCTACTTCCTCGACCGGGTCGCCACCACGATGGTCGTCTTCGAGGGGCGCGCCCCGGCGAAGGTCACCGTCCAGCCGGGCGACTACACCACCTGGCGCCGCCTCAAGGCCCGGGAGGTCGAGGATGAGCGCGCCGCGGCTGCGGCCGCGGTGGCTGCGGAGAAGAAGGAGAAGCGCCGCTCGGGGGGCGGTCGCGACGTCCCGACGACGATTCGGGCGAAGCGGACGCTGACCTGGGCCGAGCGGCGCGAGCTCGAGGGCATCGAGCCGCGCATCGAGGAGGCCGAGGAGCGCGTCGCGATCCTCGACGAGGCCCTGAGCGCCCCGGACGTCTGGGCCGACGGCGGCGCGCGCGGTCTCGAGCTGCAGTCCCAGCGCGACGAGGCCAAGGCGGCGCTCGACGCCCTGTTCGCCCGCTGGGAGGAGCTGATGGAGCTGGCCGGGGACAGCTGATCCCGGTCAGGGGTCGACGGTCTCGACCTCGCGGGGGGCGGCGGACGCTCCTTCGGGTGTCGGCGCGTCAGCGGGCGCCGCTTCCCCGGTCGCGGCGGCGTCCCGTCGCGCGTCGCGCTTGTTGGCGACGATGGACGCGACGACCCCGGCGGTCAGGAGCGTCACGACGGCGATGAGCGACCACTCGGGCTCGATGTGGACGACGTCGTGGGCGATCATCTTGAGGCCGACCAGAGCCAGGATGACGCTGACGGCGAGGTTGAGGTAGCGGAAGTCGCGCATCGCGCTGGCGACGACGAAGTACAGCGCCCGGAGGCCGAGGATCGCGAAGACGTTCGAGGTCATCACGATGAACGGGTCGTCGGTGACGCCGAAGACCGCCGGGATCGAGTCGACGGCGAAGACGATGTCCGTCAGCTCGATGACCACGACGCACAGGAAGAGCAGGGTGAAGACGTTCTTGCCGTCGACCTTCACCCGGAAGCGGTCCCCCTCGTAGCGGTCGACGAGGGGGATGACGCGCTTGGCGAAGCGGACGATGCGGCCCTGTCCGGGGTCGGCGTCGTGGTCGTGGCTGAACATCAGCCGGACGGAGGTGAACACCAGGAACGCGCCGAAGACGTAGAAGATCCAGTCGAACTGCCGGATGAGCGCGGTGCCGATGGCGATCATCACGCCGCGGGAGATGAGCGCCCCGAGGATCCCCCAGAAGAGGACCTTGTGCTGGTACTCCGCGGGCACCCGGAAGTACCGGAAGAGCATCGCCATCACGAAGATGTTGTCGACGCTCAGCGACTTCTCGATGAGGTAGGCGGTGATGTACTCCCACAGCGCCGTGCTGCCGTGGCGCACCGGCGCGCCGCCGCTCGACAGCCCCGCGCCTCCCCAGTGGAACTCGTAGGCCAGGTAGACGACGCCGCTGAAGGCGAGGCCCAGCGCGATCCACACGATGGTCCACATCGTCGCTTCTCGCATCCGCACCGCGTGGGTGTGGCGGTGAACGACGCGGAGATCGATGAAGAGGAGCACCAGGATCAGGAGAAAGAAGCCGACCCAGACGAATATCATCGCGGCGATGCTGGTCGCGAATCAGCCAAAAGTCCAGCGACTCCGTGCGCCAGGGCTAGGGCTGGGAGAGCTCGGTGAGATGGCGCTTCGCTGCCAGCGTGTCGCGTCGTCAGCCCCACTCGGGGAACAGGCCGCTGGCGAGGTTCTCCGGCCACGCGAACCACGGCGGCGCGTCGGGGAGCTCCCAGCGGGCGGCGACCTCGGCGAGGCGGGCGAGCAGCGCCTTGACCGCCGCGTCCTCGCCGGCCCGGCGGTAGTGGGAGGCCATCAGCGCGATGTCGGCAAGGTGGCCCTCGTCACAGAAGCGGGCCAGCCACGCGGCGAGCTCGCGGTGGCCGCGGTCGCGACGGTCGGCGGGAAGCCGGCTGTAGACGAGGCGCTGGACGGCGTCGTGCCGGAAGGCCATCTCGTGGGTGCCGGTGAAGCGCGGCGAGGGGGTGTTGACGATCATCTCGGCGTCGAGGAGCTCGTCGAGCTCGGCGTCGACAGGGCGACCGACGACCTCGTGGAGGGCCTCGACCCAGAACTGGGGGCCAGCGACGCTGGCCATCTCCAGGACCTCCCGGGCGGAGTCGCCGAGCTGGGCGATGTCCTCCTCGATGAGCGATGCGAAGGTCACCTCGTCGAGGTCCGCCGCCCGCCCGCGCTCGGAGATCCGCCACTGCCGGTCCTCGAAGTCGATCCACCCGCGGCGCAGCAGGAGCCGCGTCAGCTCGGCGACGACGAAGGCGTTGCCCTCGGACCTCCAGGCCACGAGCTCGATGAGCTCGGAGGACACCGGGCCGCGCAGGAGCAGGGACACCTGGCGCTCGACGTGGGCGGCGTCGAGGGGCTTGAGCACGATCGTCTGGTCGCAGCGGAGCTGGAGCGCGTCGTCGCGCGAGAACATCAGGCAGAAGATGGGGCGGTCGGCGAGGCGCTCGGCGACGTAGAACAGGAGGTCACGGCTGAGACGGTCGAGGTTCTCGGCGGCGCGGATGGCGAGGACCACGGGGGCGGTGAGGCTGAGCTTGTCGAGGAACTGGACCACCGCCTCGAAGACCAGCCGCGCGTAGTCGGGGGCGGCGAGCTCGCGGTCGTGGGGGTCGCGGTTACTGTCGCGGCCGCAGAGCGTCGGGAGGCTCGCGATACGGCGGGCCACGGCGGCGATCTCCATCCGCTCGACGGGCTCGAGGGTGCGCTTGCCGTCGTGGTCCCAGGCCCGGGTGACGGCGTCGAGGAGGCGCGCACGGATGGCGGTGGCGTCGTCGCTCTTGGAGATGCCGGCGCGGTGGGCGAGGAACTCGGTGATCGCCTGGAGCGGGACGTCCCGATAGGCCGGATCGCACCGGACGACGCCGTAGACGACGACCTGGGGGAGCTCGTCGAGCCAGGCCCCGAAGTCGCTCAGCACCTTGCCCTTGCCGACCCCGGGGCCGCCGCACACCATCACGCTCGAGAGCCGCCCGTCGGCGACGACGTTGGCGTAGGCGTCCTTCAACGTCGCGAGCTCGTCGGCCCGGGCGACCATCGGGACGGCGAGATCCCACGGTGTGAGGACGAGCAGCACGTGCTCGGTGTCGTCCGGGCCGACGACGACCGGGGCGCGCGCCTCCTGGTGGCTCGGCAGGGTGGCGCTGACGAGGTAGCTGCCGGGGGGGAGGAGGACGTCGGCGACCGGCGACGTCCCGAGGTCGATGGCGTCGCGCTCGTCGAGCTCGGCCTCGCCCTCGAGGTCGTACACGCGGATCCGCGCGCCCTCGGGGTAGCTCCGCACGTTGAGCGAGCCCTGTGCGCGGGAGGCGGCCGCTCCGAGGGTCGCTCGCTCGAGGTCTCGATAGAGCATGTGGGCCGCGCCGTCCCCGCGCCGGGCCATCAGGAGCGAGCGGCTCTTGTAGAGCTCGGCGAGCCGCCCCCGCGCGACCCGGTGGGCCGGCTGATGCGCGAGGGCCTGGTTGTAGCCGTCGACCGCCTCGGCGAAGGTCCGCGCCTCGATGAGGAGGCGGTGCTGGACGCGCAGGCGGCGGTCGTGGGCCTCCTTGCGCTGGGGCAGCGGGTCGAGGTGGCCCTGGGCGAGGTCGTCCTGGCGGACGAGCTCCTCGAGCCCGAGCAGCTCGGCGCTGATGCGCCGGTAGCGCTCGGCGACGGCGTCGGCGACCGCGAGCTGCGCGTCGGCGAGGGCGGCGAGGCGCTCCTCCTCCTTGCGGCCCTCGAGGAAGGCCTCGACGTCGTCCCACAGCGCCCGGGCGCTCGGGTAGCGGTCCTCGCGCTGGAAGGCGAGGGCGCGCATACACACCCGCTCGAGCTCGGCTGGCACCTCGCGGCCGCCGGACCGCTCGCTCGGCGGCGGCACCGGGATGCTGAGCAGGGCGTCGAGCTGCTCGACGGTGGTCGACGCGTCGAAGGGGAGGTTGAAGGTCACCAGCTGGTAGAGGATGACGCCCAGGGAGTAGACGTCGCTCCGCGCGTCGACGAGGTGGAGGTCGCCGCGCGCCTGCTCCGGGGCCATGTAGTGGGGCGTCCCGATGATGACGCCGGGCTCCTCCACGCGGCCGGCGAAGTACGACGGGCGCCCGTCGTGGGGCAGCACCCGGGCGACCCCCCAGTCCATGATGTGGACCTCGCCGTAGTCCCCGATGAGGACGTTGTCGGGCTTGAGGTCGCGGTGGACGACGCCGCGGGCGTGGGCGTACTCCATCGCCATGCAGATGCCGCGGAAGTACTGCAGGAGCCGCGGCAGGGTGTAGGTCTTGAGCGCGAAGGCGTTGCCGTCGCGGAGCTGGTGGAGGACGTCTCGGAGCGACAGGTCCCCGACGAGCTTCATCGTGTAGTAGGGGGACCCGTTGGGCGCGACGCCGACGTCGTAGACCGGGACGATGTTGGGGTGCTCGAGCTGTCCGGTGAGCCGCGCCTCGAAGACCAGCGCCTGGGGGAAGGCGTCGGAGCCGAGGTGCTCCTCGCGGAGGGTCTTCATCGCGACGTTTCGGCCCAGATCGACGTCTCGGGCGGCGATGACGCGCCCCATCCCGCCCTCGCCGAGGACGTCGCCGAGCAGGTGGCGGCCGACGCGCTTGGCGTTTCGCGTATCGAAGGGACGCTCGCCGGGGAGCGAGAGCAGCGCCACGGGCGTCCGGAGCGTCGGCATCCCCATGCGCTCGGCCAGGGTGACCCCGGCGTCCGGAGTCGAGAGGCCGCTCGGCGGGGCGGCCTCGTGGGGCGACGCGGCGGCGTCCTGGCTCAGGGTGTCGCCGAGCACCGCGGTCGCGTCGCGCTCGGTTCGACGACGCTTGCTCGGGCGCGCGAGCCCGGGGCGCGTGGCGCCGGGATCCGACCCCTCGGGCGGCGTCGCCGCGACCCTGGGGACGCCGGCGCCGTCACGCACCTCGTCGCGGGTCGCCTCGCCTGGCGGCAACGGGCCGGCGGGGGACGCCACGCCGGGCTGGGTCTTCCCGCCGGAACCAGGCTGCTCCTTGGTCATCGTGGCGGGAGTCTACTCGTCGCCCCGTGACCACGCAAAGCCCAGTCGACCGCTCGATTCGGCCCGTGGCGTTCGCGATGCGGGATGCGATGACCGGCTTGGCCGTCACCGATGACAGCGGGTGGCGTGCTGCGGTGCGAGCGTCAGCGCGGCTCGGCCGGGATCCGCGGCAGGATCGGGCCGAGCGGCTCGGCGCCGCCGTAGGTCGTGCGCATGACCTTCTTGGGCCAGCGGCGCTCGAAGTCTTCGAAGCTCGCCTCGGTCACGGCCGGAGAGCGCCACAGCTTGTGCTGGTTGAACCAGGCCTCGCGGTCGCTGGACAGCGCCTGGCGCTTGAGCCCGCAGGTGGTGCAGAAGAAGACGACGCCGGACACGACCCGAGCCGTGGTCTGCAGGATCACCTCACGCTCGATGTCCTCGCTCTGGCAGCGCGGGCAGCGGCCCTCGGTGTCGATGACGCTCTCGTCCATCGTGTCTCTCCGTTCGCGATCCGCCCGCGACGCTGCCGAAATCGGCCCCGATCGTCAATGGTGGATTCGGTCGCCGTGCTCACCCGCTCAGCGCAGGGGGACGACGACCCGCGTGGACTCGGCCCGGGCGACGCCCTCGAGGAAGGCGCGGAAGGCCGGGTAGTGGTGGGCAGGGACGCGCACGGTCTCGACGACGAGCGCGGTGTCGACGGTGTAGCCGGTGTCGGTCGCGGTGAAGCGCAGGGAGTAGCTCCCGAACGGGGTCCTCAGCTCGACCGGCGGGGGCAGGGTGGGGGCGCCCACGCCCGGCGGCAAGCGCACGTCGACCCGCTCGGACTCCTGCACCGTGTGCTCGAGGACCAGCGGCTGCAGGCGGCTCGCGAGCACGCCATAGCGCTCGAGGAGCTGCCCGGGGGACAGGGTCACCGGGATCTCGAGGGTGTCGCCGGCGCGGCGCCCGAAGCCCGGTAGCCGCGCCTCGACCGTGATGTGGACCGGCACGCCGAGATCGTCGAGGTGCTCGTAGCGAACGCTCGTGACCTCGGCGCCGGGGTGCTGACCGGCGATGATGGCGGCGATCCGCTCGTCGCGCAGGGCCTCGTCCTGGAGCCGGCGGCGCAGGGTCGGCGCGTCGCTGCCGCCGATGCGCTCGTCGAAGATCGCCTCGGCGTCGCCGCTGTCGCTCAGGACGTAGGTCGTCTGGGCCGAGCTGGCGTTGGCGGCGGGGGGCGCGACGGGGATGTGGGTGAGCGTCGGCGCCGGGCCGCTCGGATCGAACAGATCGACCCGCAGGACCAGCGCCCCCTGATCGAGGTCGGGGAGCTCCCCGATCCCGGCGAACTCGCTCGTCCCGTCGATGTACTCGTCGAGCGCCGGGACGTAGGCGATGGCGTGGTTGAAGCTCCAGAGCGTCGCCGGGGTGTCGGCGAGGGTCCCGAGGTCGCGGGTCCGGACGAGCACGAACTCCGCGTCGATCCCGACCTCGCGGAGCATCGCCACGAGGAGCGAGGCCTTGTCCTTGCAGTCGCCGTAGCCGCGCTTGACGATCTCGGTGACCTTGTACGGCTTGAAGCCGTGGATGCCGAACTCGATCCCGACGTAGCGGGTCTTCTTCACCACCCAGCGCTGGATCGCGGCGACCTTGTCGCGGACGGTCTCGGCTCCGTGGACGAGCTCGCGGGCCGTGGCCGCCAGCTCGGGGGAGAGCGGCAGCTGGGGTACGACCAGGTCCCGGTACCAGTCGGCCAGGGCCTTCCAGCTCGCGAAGGTCGAGACGTTCACGTAGGCGCCGATGTCGCCGTAGCCGGGCATCTCCGGCTCGAGGGGGATGGCCGGGAGCGAGGCGATGCTCCACGCGAGGGTCTGGCGCCCGGTCTCCTCGTCGGTCGTCCTGATCGCGTCGGCGACGCGCTCGCTGTGGCTGTAGAGCTCGCGCTCGGCCGGGGCCTCGACGACGACCTCGACCCGGGCCTTGGGCACCGCGGCGGACAGCGGCAGGAGCACGCCGAAGAAGTCGCCGAAGAGGTTCCGCTCGCCGACCTCGTCCTGGCGCAGCTGGACGTGGACGACGTCGCCGGCGCCGAGGGCGTCGAAGCGCACGACCTTGAGCGCGCTCAGCGTGTAGACGCCGCTCTGCTTGCCGGGCTGGTGGTCGAAGACCGCCGTCGGGCGCGACCGGCTGCCGTCGGGGTGGATGACCTCGGCCTCGAGGATCTCGACCCGGTCCTCGCCGGGCGTGAACGGGAAGACCATCTGCTGGAAGGCGTCCTTGACGCGCTCGGCGTCGATGCGGACGACGACCTGCCGGAAGCGGGAGGAGAGCCCGCTCGGGAAGACGGTCACGGCGTGCTTCTCGAGCAGATAGACGGCGCCCTGGGCGCTCGTCGGCGCCGGCGTCGCGAGCACCGCGTCGAGGGGCTCGGCGAAGCGGTCGGCCAGCGTCCGTCCCGCCACCAGGGTGCGGCGGTAGTCGGCCAGATCCCGGTTCTGGGGCGCGAGCTCGAGGGCCCGATCGAAGGCCGTCAGCGCCTCGCCGCGATCGCCCGCGAGGAGCAGGAGCCGCCCCTTCGTCTCGAGGAGCTCGGGGCTGTCGGGGTGCAGCTTCAGCCCCCGGGCCAGGACCTCCAGCCCGGCGGCCGGGCCCCCGGCGCCGACCGTGAGCGCCCGCGCCTTCAGGAGGTAGAGCGCGACCGCGTAGGGCCGCCGGGACAGCGCGTCGTCGGCGAAGGCCGCGGCGGCGTCGATGTCCCCGGCGCGGCGCGCGCCGAGGACCGCCTTCTGGACGGCCTCCGGGGCCCCGTCGGCGAGCCGCGCCACGGTCGCCCAGGCCCGCGCCGCCTCGGGCTCGCGCCCGGACTGATCGAGGAGCGTCGCCCGGAGCGTCGCGAGGCGGCCGTTGATCTCGGTGCGCGGGTCACCCTCGAGCACCCGCAGCGCGGCCGTGGCGTCGCCGAGCTGGTAGCGCTTCAGCGCGTCGTAGGCGACGGCGGTCGGGTGGTCGGGCTCGAGCGCTGCGAGCCGCAGCGCCAGCGCGTCGGCGTGGGTCTCGAGCCCCTGGCGGCTGTGCAGGTCGATGAGCTCCGCCAGGGCCGCGGCGTGGGTCCCGCGCGAGAGCTCGTCGGCGCGCTCGAAGGCCTGGACCGCGCGGCTCGTGTCGGCGCGCTCGGCGAGGCCGAGCTGGTAGTAGAGCTCGGGATCCTCGGGGGAGGCCGCGATCGCCCGCTCGAGCGCCTGGGCCGCCTGGCGCTGGGCCTCGCCCTCGCTGGCCACGAAGAGCCCGAGGTGGCCGAGCAGGCGCGGGTCGTCGCCCGCCATCTCGGCCACGGGGGGCGGCATCCGCTTCGACGCCGCGTGCCCCGCGAGGACGTCGTCGGCCCGCGGGACCCGGACCGTCAGCCCGCGGGGCTGGAGGCCGTACCCGTCGATGACCCGCAGGATGACCCGGGCCTCTTCGCTGCGGTGGCCGACGCGGACCATCAGGTGGTGGGTCCCCCGCTCGAGGCGGACCGGCGCCGTGTGCTGCCAGTCCGACAGGCGCCGCTCGCCGTCCCAGGTGAAGAGCTCCTCGCCGTCGAGCCACACGCCGAGCGGCCCGTTCGAGCCGGCGACGATCATGACGTCCATCGGGCGCGCCACGTCGAGCGCGGTGAGCACGAAGGCGTGGGCGTCCACGCTGACCCCGAGCAGGTCGGCGACGTCGAGGTCGGCCGTGACCGCGGCGTCGACGAAGGGGCGCCACGAGACCGGCGCGATCTTGCCCGGGACCGTCGCCCCGGGGTCGTAGCTCTTCGGCGGCTCGGCGTCGCTCCCGGAGCCCGAGAGCGGGCCGAGCACGGCGCCGGTGGTGATGATCCCGCCCGCCTTGGCGTGGGCTCGCGCGACGGTGACGGCCCCGGTCCGCGTCGCGGCGGCCAGGGCGCCTTCGGCTTCGCCGCGCATCCACGGGACGCGGCTCGACCGCGCCAGCTTCTCGGCGACGGCGGTCAGCCGGTCCCACCCGTCGGCGAAGTGCGAGGCCATGCCTTGCGCGTCGCCGAGGGCGAGGTGCGCCTCGAGCCCGCGGCCCTTGGCGGCGGTGTCGAGGAGCCGGGCGAAGCGGTCGGCGCTCGACTCCGCCCACGCGGGGGAGGCGAGCAGCCCGAGGGCGAGGCAGAGGAGCGCGGCGAGCGCGCGGGCCGAGCTCGTCGCGCGGGGCGTCAAGCCTGAAGCCCCGGCGCCGGGAAGTCTGCGCAGAGGGCCTTGACCTCCCCGGCGACGCGCGCCAGCAGCGCCTCGTCCTCGTGGGCCCGGGCGACCTCGTCCATCCAGTCGGCGATCCGCTGCATCTCGGCCGGGCCGAAGCCGCGGCTGGTCACCGCCGGGGTCCCGAGGCGGACGCCGCTGGGGTCCATCGGCGGGCGCGGGTCGAAGGGGATGGCGTTGGAGTTGGCGACGATGCCGGCCTTGGCGAGGGCCCGGGCGAAGGCGTTACCGCCGAGGCCGCGCTTGGTGACGTCGACCACGAGGAGGTGGTTGTCGGTGCCGCCGGTGGACAGCGAGAAGCCGTGGCCGACGAGGGCCTCACCGAGGGCGGTGGCGTTGGCGCGGACCTGCTTGGAGTAGGCCTTGAACTCGTCGCTGGCCGCCTCTTTCAGGGCGACGCAGAGCGCGGCGGTCGTGTGGTTGTGCGGGCCGCCCTGGAGGCCGGGGAAGACCGCCCGATCGATCTTCTTGGCGACCGCGGACTTGCACAGGATGAGGCCGCCGCGCGGGCCGCGCAGGGTCTTGTGGGTCGTGGTCGAGACCACGTCGGCGTGGGGGAAGGGGCTCGGGTGCTCGCCGGTGACGACGAGCCCGGAGATGTGGGCGATGTCGGCGACGAGGTAGGCGCCGACCTTGTCGGCGATGGCCCGGAAGCGCGCGAAGTCGATGATCCGCGGGTAGGCGCTGGCGCCGCAGACGATGACCTTGGGCTGGTGCTCGAGGGCGAGGCGCTCGGCCTCGTCGTAGTCGATGCGGTGGGTCTCCGGGTGCACGCCGTACTGGATGGCGTTCCAGAACTTGCCGGTCGCCGAGACCCGCCAGCCGTGGGTGAGGTGCCCGCCGGCGGGCAGGGCCATCCCGAGGAGGGTGTCACCGGGCTTCATGAGCGCCGTGTAGACCGCCAGGTTCGCCGGGCTCCCCGAGTACGGCTGGACGTTGGCGTGCTCGGCGCCGAAGAGCGCCTTGGCGCGCTCGATGGCCAGCGTCTCGATCTGGTCGATGTTCTGCTGGCCCTCGTAGTAGCGGCGCCCCGCGTAGCCCTCGGAGTACTTGTTCGTCAGGACGCTCCCGGTGGCGGCGAGCACGGCGTGGCTGACGTAGTTCTCGCTGGCGATGAGGCGGATCTGGTCGCGCTGGCGGTCCTCCTCGGCGCGGATGAGCGCGAGGACCTCGGGGTCGACGGCGGCGATCGGGTGCGTCATGGCTTCTGCTCCAGCTTGTCGCGGACGGCCTTCACCAGGCGCGCGGCGCCCGGCTCGGCCTCGCGGAGGAAGGCTTCGTACTCGGGTCGCGCGGCCTCGAGACCCTGCTCCCGCTCGAGGAGCCGCGCGAGGTTGTAGTGGGCGATCGGGAGGGCGGGCGCGGCGTCGATGGCCTGTCGGTAGAGCGCCAGCGCGGAGGGCGTGTCGCCGCGTCCATCGGCGGCGACGGCGAGGTTCAACAGCACGTACGGGTCGTCGGGCGCCTTCTCGCGGAGGAGATCCGACAGCTCCTCGACCTCGTCGTCGTGCTCCTCGATATGGAGGTGCGTCGCGAGCAACCCCACCAGGGACGGGACGTCGTCGGGGTCGAGGGCGAGCGCCGCCTCGAAGGACTCGAGCGCGTCCCAGCGGCGTCCGAGCGCGAGGTACGCCCGGCCCAGGCAGTAGTGGGCCTCGACCGCGTCGGGGTGGTCGTCGACGGCGACGAGCGCGGCGGTGCGGGCCTCGCCCCGCTCGCCCTTGGCGAGCAGCGCCTCGACCCACGCGACCTGGACCGCGAGGGTGTGGGGAGCGCGCCGGTACGCCTGGCGCGCCGCCTCCCAGGCCGCGTCCGCGTCGCCGGCCACGGCCCTGTCGATGCTCCGGTTCAGGAGCGTCGCCACCTCGGGCTCCATGGGCGCGGGCGCTGGTCGAGCCTGCGTCGCCTCCCGCTCGGGTGGCGGCGCGGTCGCCGGCGCGGAGGCGCAGCTACCGCTCAGGACCGCCGCGGCCAGCGCGAAGGCGCTGACGAGGACCCGATGGAGCTGGGGCGGGGCGGAGTCCGACACGAGCCTCGACTAACACGGTTTTCGGCTCGGCGTAAGCGCTGGCGCGCGGGAGCGCCGGCCGCCCCGTCACCGGGCGCGTACCGCTCGTCGCGTCGCTCGTCGACCCGGGCTCACGGGCGGGCGCCCGGGTAGCCGACGACCCGCAGCGGGCGCGGCGCCGGGGACAGCCGGGTGAGGGTCCCGAGGGGCGTCGGCCAGGCGCGGTGGTGGCCGTCGAAGTAGAGGGCGTTGTGATCGCTGCGCGAGACCAGCGTGATCGCGTCGCTGTAGCCGTGGCGGAGGTGCGGGCCGCCGTCGCGGTCGGCGCACGGCTCGCGGACGAGGAACTGGAGGCGCTCGTCGTCGGCCGCCATGAGATCCCCGCCGGCCGAGGAGATGGCCGCGCTCGAGCCCGACGCCGTCGCGATCCAGATCCCCGAGGAGAGCTGGAGCTCGGCCACCTCGCCGACGCGGAGCGCGTAGCGCGTCGAGGCCGCCGGGGAGACGTTGGCGAAGAGCACGTCGTTGAGCGCCATGTAGGGGAGGGGGCGGTCGTCGACGGTCACCGAGATGCGCGTCAGCGCCGAGCTCTCCCCGCCGTCGAGCCCGGCCTCGAGCCAGCCGCCCAGGGTCTCGCTGGTGGCGGCGCAGTAGTGGCCCTGGCTCGTGCTCGGGGCGGAGTTCACCCCGAGCAGGGGCTGGTCCTCGAGCAGCCGCGCGACGTGCAAGAAGGTCCCGTCGCCGCCCACGGCGATCACCAGGTCGGCGTCGGCGACGAGCTCGCTCGTGACCGTGTCGGTGACGACGGCGTCGAGCCCGTCGGCGTTGACGGCGAGGCGAACGGCCTCGACCGAGGCCGCGTGCTCGGAGCGGGCGAGGGCACGCCGCGCCGCGATGGCGTCGAGCGCCGGGTCGGCGGGCTCGGTCGGGGGGGCGTCGAGCGCACGAGACGCCACGAGTCGATCGTCGGGCTCGATCGGCTTGAAGACGACGACGACGCGCTTGGCTACCATGCTCGGCCAGATCCGGACACGCCCTGAGTGAGGCAGAGATGACGCTCGAAATCAATCCCGTACCCCGGCGCGGACGTCTTCGGCGGCCTCCGAGGTTCCTCTGATGGCGGCCCCGGAGCGTCAGGTCCTCTCCGGCCTCGAGGTGCAGCGCTGGGCCCACGGGGGCGACGCCGTCGCGGTCCCGAGCGAGGGGCCGCTGGCGGGCGCGATCGTCTTCGTGCCGGGCGCCGTCCCCGGCGACCGCGTGACCGTCGAGATCGTCAAGCGCAAGAAGCGGTGGGCCCGGGCCCGCGTCGTCACGATCGACACCCCGTCTCCCGAGCGGGTCGACCCGCCGTGCCCGGTCCAGGCCCGCTGCGGCGGCTGCCCGTGGATGGCCGGGAGCGCCGCGGCCCAGTCGTCGTCACGCCTCGCCATCCTGCGCGGCGAGGCCGTCAAGCGCCTCGGCTGGACCGAGGCCGAGGCGGCTGCGCGGGTGAGCCTGATGGAGGTCGAGGGCGCGCCGCGCTTCGGCTACCGGCCGCGGGCGAAGCTCGGCTTCCGCCTCGAGGGCGGGCGCGTGAGCCTGGGCTTTCGCGGCAAGGCCAGCCATCAGCTGGTCCCGATCAGCCGCTGCGCGATCGCGGCGCAGGCCGTCAACGACGCGCTCCCGAGGGTCGCCGAAGCGATCGCGGCGGCCGGCGCCCGGCGCGGCGACGTCACCCTGGTCGCGGGCGCCGAGGGGGTCGCGGGCTGGGTTCAGCCCGAGGCGGGCGCGGGGTTCTCGATCGGGCCCGAGCGCGTCACCGTGGACTTCGGCGAGCGGACGCTGGTGGCCACCGCGCGGACGTTCCTACAGGCCAACCCGCCGGTGGCGGCGGCGATGATCGCGACCATCGCCCGCTGGGCGCGGGAGGCCGGCGGCGGGCACGCGGTCGAGCTCTTCGCCGGCTCCGGGGCGCTGACCCCGGCCCTGTGGGACGCTGGTTACGACGTCGACAGCTACGAGCTGGACGGCGCCGCCCGGGCTGGCTATGAGGCGCTCCGTGACGGCCTCGGCCTGGCGCCCGAGCGGGGGCGCTGGTCGCGCGCGGACCTGCTGGACCTCGGGATCCCCAGCCCGCCGCCTCGTCGACCCCCGACGCTGATCCTGCTCGACCCGCCGCGGGCGGGCGCCTCGGAGCTGATGCCCTGGGTCCGCGAGGCCGGGGCCGCGACCATCGTGATGATGAGCTGCGACGTCGCGACCGGCCTCCGCGACCTCGCGCTGCTGGCCGAGGGTGGCGCCTATCGGGTCGACGCGCTCACCGGCTGGGACATGTTCCCCCACACCGGCCACCAGGAGGTCCTCGCCCGGCTCACCCGCGTCTGACGGTCGGCGCCTGCCGGCGAAGTCGCCGCACCGGCTTACAACCGCTAAAGAAATCCGCGGACGCGGCCGAAGGGGATGGGAGAGCATGGGAGCACGTGGGGATGCGTGCACCATTCGGGGGGGTAGATGTCGCGCTATCGGTCGTCGTTCATGGTCCTCTTCGCCGCTGTCGTCGGGTTCGCCCCGGTCGCGCTCGCGGCGCCGAGCAACTCCAGGGTCTCGGACCTGCTCACCAGCGCCGCGCCGAGCGACGTCGCGACCGGCCTGAGGTCGCTCGCCGGGACCCCGTCGCTGGGGCTCGAGGACGCCCTCTACGTCGCGGCCCAGCGCCCCGAGGCGGAGCTGTCCAGCGCGGCGCTCGATCTGCTCGCGCAGACCGGCGATCCGCGCGCGGTCGACCTCCTGGTCGACGCCCTGCGCTCGCTCGACCCCGCCCGGGTGTCGGTCGCGTGCGTCTGGCTGCCGCAGTACGGGGCCCTCGGCCTCGACGCCGCCGAGCGCCTCGTCGCCGACCCGGATCCCGTGGTCCGGCGCGCGACCGCGCGCACCCTGGCCTGGTTCCCGCCGAGCCCGGAGGCCGAGCTGCTCGCTCAGCTCGTGACCGAGGCGACCCCGGACGCGACCTCTCGCGTCGCCGACGGCGTGCTCTACCTGCCGGAGTAGGCTGCCCGACGGACTGGCGGCGCCGGAAGGAGCGCGAGGGCGCTCTTCCCCCGGCCGCAGAAGTACGAAGAGCGCCGCCCGAGGCATCGGGCGGCGCTCTCTGTCGTGTGGGGCGTCGATCCGGCTCGACGTCGGCCGCGCGGCGGCCGGTGGAGCCGGCGAAGCCGCCGGATCAGATGGCGGCGAGGGCCGCGTCGTAGTCCGGCTCGGTGACGATCTCGGGGACGAGCTGCGTGTACTTGACCACGCCGGCCTCGTCGACCACGACCACCGAGCGCGCGGCGAGCCCGGCGAGCGGCCCGCTCGTCATGCGGACGCCGTAGTCGTCGAGGAAGCTCCCCCGGAAGGTCGAGCTGCTCAGCACGTTCTCGATGCCCTCGGCGCCGCAGAAGCGCTTGTGGGCGAAGGGGAGGTCGGCGCTGACGTTGATGACCTTCACGCCGGTGAGCCCGGCGGCCTTCGTGTTGAAGGTCCGCACCGAGGTCGCGCACACGCCGGTGTCGACGCTCGGGAAGATGTTGAGCACCTTGGTGCCCGGGAACGAGTTCAGCGAGATCTCACCGAGCTCCGTGGTCACGAGGGTGAAGTCGGGCGCCTGGCTGCCGACGGCGGGGAGCTCGCCGACGGTCGACACGGGGTTTCCCTTGAAGGTGACGGTCGCCATGAGTGATGTCCTCGAGTAGTGGTTCGTCGGGTCTCGATCTCGGCGTCGCTGGAGAGCCCCGGGGAGCGGGCGTGCGATCGGCGCGTCGGCTGGGTCCGGAGGCCGGAGGGACGGTGTACGCCGCGATCTTCTTGCGCGCGGTCATCCGCGTGGCCGCGCCTCGGCCGCCGCCCGGGTCTCGGGCGGACAGCATGACTGCACTACACGCGCTGGCGCCGGCGCGCAACGTCTGAGGGCTGCGAAGTCCGAGCGGTCGGGCCCGGGTCACGGTTGACTGTGGGCGCGCTTCGCGAGATCCCGGCAGGGCTGCGGCGAACGCCACGCACCCCACGACGCGGAGCCCCCTTGAGCGAGCCTGACGAGCCGGCCGCGAGCCGACCCCTGACGAGCCCGACCGAGGCGGGGCAGACGAACCACCTCGTCCGCCTCGACGGGGCGGTCGTCGCCCGGGTCGCCTGGCGCGTCCTGCCGTACTACATGCGCTCGGTGTGGGGCTCGCGCGCCGAGGCCGTCCCCCTCGACAGGGTCCGCGCCTACCTGAGCGCCGACGCCTCGCCGGTGGCGCTGACCCTCGCCGCGCGCAACGACCGGCTGCCCGACGACGTCCGTGACCTCGCCCGGCTCCGGCTCGGCCAGCAGGGGATCGCGCCGGACCGCGTGCGCCGCCTCGAGAGGCACCTCGGGTCGCTCCTCAAGCGCTCGCGCTCGAAGCTCCTCACCCACATCTCGGTGGCCGAGCGCGCCGACCCCGAGCTCGACCGCCTCGATCTGCTCGCCGAGGTCGTGGCGCTCCGCGAGGCCCAGGCCGACGTCCAGGCCGAGCGCTCCCTGGTGCGGGCCTTCCGGTCGATGTTCGTGTCCCGCGACCCCTACGTCGTCTGGATCATCGTGTGCGTCTGCTTCGGCGCCTTCATCCTCTTCGACAAGGCGGCCCCCGGCGGCGACACCCGGGCCGTCTACCGCGCGCTGGTGCTCGAGCCGTCGCTGTCCCGCCCGTGGGCGCTCGTCACCTACCCCTACCTGCACCTGCTGGGCGAGTGGCGCCACGTCACGCTCAACATGATCTCGCTCATCCTCGTCGGCCAGGTCCTCGAGCAGGTGCTCGGGAACCTCCGCTTCTTCGGGGCGTACATGGCCTGCGCGGTCGGTGGGGGGCTCGCGAGCGTGCTGTTCAAGGGCCTCTTCGACATCCCCTTCCCGACCGTCGGCGCGAGCGGCGCCATCAGCGGGCTCGCGGGCCTCGCGCTGTTCCTGGGCCTGTGGTTTCAGGCCCGCTTCGGGCGGATCCCGCTTCGGTACACGACGGCGACCCTGGTCGGCGGCGTGATCCTGGTCTCGAACGTCCTCATCAGCGCGACCTCGGGCGACATCTCCGTCGATCACGGCGCCCACCTCGGCGGCCTCGCGGTAGGCCTGGGCCTCGGGGCCTGGCTCCGCTTCCGCCTCGCCGCGCGGGCCGACGAGCAGTTCGGCCGCTGAGCCCGCGGACCGCGGTCAGGCCAGGCCGAGCTCCCGCATCCTGAAGAGGAGCCCGCGCTCGGAGACCTCGAGGCGCTCGGACAGGTCGCGGAGGCGGCTCCCGACGGCGTCGCGGGCGGCCTCGATCTCGGCGGCCGAGAGGTCCGAGGCCTTCCGGACCCGGTCGCTCTTCGCGATCAGGTCGTAGAGCGAGGGCCGCGGGATCCCCAGCGCCTGCGCCGTCGGCGCGATGCGCCAGCGGTGGTCGCGGAGCGCCGCGACCAGCTCGTCCTCGTCGACGTCGGCGGGGCGTCGGACACCCGCGTCGGCCGCGACCGAGGGCCGCTCGCGGGTCTGCTCGGGGACGCTCAGCGTCCGCTCGAGGTGCTCGCCGAGCTCCGCCCGCTCGAGCCCGCGGCTCGCGACCGCGATCTGCCGGGCGGCGTTCCGCAGCTCCCGGACGTTGCCCGGCCAGGGGTACGCCATCAGCCGCTCGAGGAGCCGGGGCGAGAGCCACGGGCCGCCGGGCGCCGCGAGCCGGTCGGGCTCGCCCAGGGCGGCCAGCTCCTCCCGCAGGAACGCGTGCAGCAGGACGCTCACGTCGACCCGCCGGCGCCGCAGCGGCGGCACCGCGATCACGAAGCCCGCGAGGCGATGATAGAGCGGCGAGCGAAACCCGCCGTCGGCGGTCGCCGCGTCGAGATCCCGGTCCGTCGCCGCGATGACCCGGACGTCGACCCGCTGAGCCCGCTCGCCCCCGACGGGGACGACCTCGCCGGTCTCGAGGGTCCGCAGCAGCATCACCTGGACCTCCGGCGGGGTGTCGCCGATCTCGTCGAGGAAGAGCGTCCCTCCGTCGGCCTGCTCGAAGAGGCCCCGGTGGCTCCGATCGGCGCCGCTGAAGGCCCCGCGGGCGTGGCCGAAGAGCTGAGAGGCCGCCAGGGTGTGCGGCACGCTCGCCATGTTGATGGCCACGAACGGCGCGCTGCGCCGGGGGCTCCGGTCATGGACGGCGCGCGCCACCAGCTCCTTGCCGCTGCCGGTCTCGCCGCGCACGAGCACCGAGATGTCGGTGTCGGCGACCCTCTCGATCTCGCCACGGACCCGCTCGATCCCGGCGCTGACGCCGATCATCCCGAGCCGGTCGGCCGTGGACGGGCGGGGCGCCGGAGACAGGTCCAGCCACAGGCTGACCCGCCCGGCGAGCGTCACGAGGACGCCCTCGTCGAGCGCTGGGAGCCTGATCTCGTGGGTGCCGTCGACCACCGCGCCGGCGACGTCGACCCGGGTCGAGGTGCCGCGGACGTCGACCGTGATCCCGCCCTCGCCGCGGGTCAGCAGGGCCGGCTTCCGCGAGACGTGGACCTCGGCCAGGGGCTCGGCGCCCCGCAGGCTCGGAGGCGCGAAGGCCGGGGCGTTGCGCGACAGCTCGAGCCGCCCGCCCGGCTTGCCCAGGTCCACGAGGAAGGCGCGCTCACCGAGCCGCGCCGGGTCGGGGTGGCCGACGATGGTCAGCGCCGGCATCCGAGCGCCCGCGACCCCGCCGCCGTCTTCGTCGGGGCGCGTGTCGAGGGTCAGCAGCGTGGAGTCGTCGCGCGACATCGCCTCCTACTTGAGCGGCCAGGCCTCGATCGAGCGGGCGAAGGGCAGGGCGGCGTCGAGCTCGGGTGGGGCGCAGCCGACGGTGGCGCCCAGGGCGACCTGGCCGAGCGCCGTAGCGACCTGGTCACGGCCGAAGGGCTCGCCCGAGAAGACGCCGATCACCCAGGCGCAGCCAGCGTGATCGCCGATCGTCGGGGAGCCGTCGAGGACGCCGCGCCGCGCGGCGGGGATCGCGGCCGCGCGGTCGCCGCCGTCGGGGTAGAGGACGGTCAGCGCGCCGGTCGCGTCGACCTCGACCACCATCAGGTGGCCCGGGAGCTTCGCCGTGTACTCGAGTCGGAGCGTGGCGCCGGCCGCCGGCGTCTCGCCGCCCATCGTCAGCGTGAGCTCGCCGTCGTCACCCCTCGCGTGGACGATGAGGTGGTCCGTGGCCGCCCCCGGGCCGAGCCCGGCGCCCGCCATCGGGGCCTCGTCAGCCGCCCCGGGCCCGCCCTGGCCGACGAAGACCGAGACGCCGATGACCGCGACGACCGCCGCCGCGATGGCCACGTAGAAGGACATCGGCGGGCGCTTGCGCTCGCGCCGGGCGGCGCCGAGGGAGACGACCTTCTGCTCGCCGGCGGCGTCCCGGGCGAGGGCGACCGTCTCGGCGAGCTCGGGATCGGCGCTCAGGATCGCCTCCACCCGAGCGCGCTCGGCCCCGCTCACCTGGCCGTCGACGTAGCGCGCCACGAGCTCGAGCTCGGCCGGCTCCGCGGTGTCCTGCTGGCGGGCGTAGCGCTCCTTCAGGAGGGCCTCGACCGTCGCGTCGTCGATGGGGTGGATGGAACTCATGGCAACAAGCCTCGCAGGTCCGTTGTGCTACAAGAGACCGGCTGGGGCGCGCAAGTAAACCCGGGGCGACGGTTTTTCCACAGGCCGTCGTCTCCCCGCGCGCCGCCCAGCGTGTGTGCACTGCGGCTCGCCCAAGGACCTCCCATGACCACGTCCGTCGGACTCCCCCTTCGCATCCGCGTCGAGCCCGCCGGGGCCGACGTCCCCGCTGGCGCCCCGGTCACCGCGGGGGGCGGCCTGATCGCGCGCCTCGACCTCGGCGCCGAGGCCACCCTCACGGTCGTCCTCGTCGACCGCCCGGCGGCCGAGCTCCGGTGGCTGTTCGATCAGGTGCTGCGCAAGGTCGGCAAGGCCCTCGAGCTGTCCGGCCCGGTGGTGTTCGAGGCGGGCGACGGCGTGCCCCGCGAGGTCGCCGAGACCCTGGCCCTCGACCTCGCGCACCGCTTCCACGGCCGCCTCGTCCACGGCCTCGGCGCCGAGGTCGACGCGATCGCGGCGAGCGAGGCGATCTACCGCGGCTGGGTCGAGGAGGACCCGACCACCCGGACGAGCACCGCGATCGGTGCGGACATCGCGGCCTGGGCGCGGTCTCGCGCGAAAGACCTCCCGGTGGAGGTCACCGTCTACGGGCGCGAGGACGTCGCGCGAATGGGGCTGCGGCTCCTGATGGCGGTCGGCGGTGCCAGCGAGGTTTCGCCCCCGACCCTGGTCATCGCCCGGTACACGCCGGAGGGCGCCGAGAGCCAGGCGCCGTGGATGCTCCTCGGCAAGGGCGTGACCTTCGACTCGGGCGGCATCAACGTGAAGCCCTACGAGTCCTTCGTCAGCATGATGAAGAACGACATGGCTGGCGCGGCGCTGGCCTGGAGCCTCTTCAAGCACCTCGCCGAGGGCGGCTACCCGCGGCCGCTCCTGCTCGTCATCCCGACCTGCGAGAACCCGGTCGGGGAGGGCGCGATGCGGCCTGGCGCGGTCGTCGAGAGCTACAGCGGGCTCGAGGTCCGGATCGACCACACCGACGCCGAGGGGCGCCTCATCCTCGCCGACGGCCTCGCCTGGGCCACCGAGCACCACGCCCCCGAGCGGGTCTTCTCCTTCGCGACCCTGACGACCGCGGCGCTCATCGCGTACGGGCCCTACGCCACGCCGGTGCACTTCGCGACCCCGGAGATCGAGGGCGCGCTCACCCGCGCGAGCGACGCCACCGGCGAGGACCTGCACTTCTTCCCGCGGCGGATCTGGCACTTCGAGGCCAACCGCGACGAGGAGGCCGACGTGAAGAACACCGCGCGCCTCCCGGGGCACGCGTCCCGCGGGGCCGGCTCGCGCAACGCCGGGCACTTCCTGCTGCACTTCACCGACCGGCCGCTGACCCACTTCGACATCTTCGCGTCGACGTGGAACTGGGCGGGTGACGCGCCCGCGAGCGGCTGGGGGGCCACCGGCGCGCCGCTCCGGACCCTCATCAAGGCCTTCGACGGCCTCGCCGACTGACCCGGCTCAGGAGGCGATCGCGACGACGTCCGCGGGCTCTGCGGCGGGGCGCCCGATGGCGGCGATGAGCGCGTCGAGGGTGTCCTGGTGTGCGCGCGTCCCGAGGACCCGGAGCTGGCCACCCACGACCGCGTCTCGGGTGGTCAGGTAGCCTTCGAAGACCGCCGTGAGGACGAGGGAGTCGCCGATGACGACGAGGTCGGGGCGGGTCTCGCAGCGCTCCGAGGGCGTGGCGATTGCCCCGCGCCGGAAGCACACCGCCCGGGCTCCCGCGGGGCCCCGGACCTCGACGCAGGCCGTCCAGTCGCTCAGCAGGCGCCGCGCCGCGGCAGACCGCAGGACCCGGTCCCGAAAGCGGAGCAGCGCGTACACGTGATCTGGGGCGTGGGACGACATGGTCTCGGCTGCGTGAGCAAGGACCATGCCACGCCCTGACGACACCGACCCCGAGACCGCCCCTCCGCGCGGCGTGCGCGATCTCACGGGCGGGTGTGTGATCTCGCCCGGTGTGCTCGGCCGGTCACCTCATTCGCACGCGATGGACCTCGTCCGAGCCGAGGAGCGCGTCGAAGTAGGCGATGGTCTTCTCGAGGCCCTCGCGCAGCTGGACCTTCGGCTCCCAACCCAGGTGCTCGCGGGCCCGGCTGATGTCCGGCTGCCGGCGGGTCGGGTCGTCCTCGGGCAGGGGCGCCGAGATGATGCGGCTCTTGGATCCGGTGATCTCGAGCACCAGCTCCGCGAGCTCGCGGATGGTGAACTCGATCGGGTTGCCCAGGTTCACCGGGCCGATCGTCCCCTGCTGATCCATCATCGCGACGGCGCCGCGCACCAGGTCGTCGACGTAGCAGAACGAGCGGGACTGCGAGCCGTCGCCGTAGATGGTGATGTCCTCGCCGCCGAGGGCCTGCACGATGAAGTTCGAGACCACGCGCCCATCGTTCATCAGCATCCGGGGCCCGTAGGTGTTGAAGATGCGGATGACGCGGATGTCGACGCCGTTCTGCCGGTGGTAGTCGAAGCACAGCGTCTCGGCGACGCGCTTGCCCTCGTCGTAGCAGGCGCGCGGGCCGATGGGGTTGACGTGCCCCCAGTAGTCCTCGGGCTGGGGATGGACCGTCGGGTCGCCGTAGACCTCGCTCGTCGAGGCCTGGAGCATCCGCGCCCGCACCCGCTTGGCGAGGCCGAGCATGTTGATCGTCCCCATGACCGAGGTCTTCACGGTCTTCACCGGGTTGTACTGGTAGTGCACCGGCGACGCGGGGCAGGCGAGGTTGTAGATGCGCTCGACCTCGAGGAGGATCGGCTGGGTGACGTCGTGGCGGACCAGCTCGAAGTCCCGGTGGTCGCGGAGGTGGTCGAGGTTCTTCTTCCGGCCGGTGAAGAAGTTGTCGAGGCAGATGACCTCGTGACCCTCGTCGAGGAGCCGCTCACAGAGGAACGAGCCGATGAAGCCGGCCCCGCCGGTGACCAGTACGCGCATGTTCTCTCCCCTCGCCCCTGGGTGTCCCGCGCGCTCGAGCCGCGCGCGAGGCGCACGATACCCGCCTACCTGGCCCCTGGGAACCCCGGCCGCGGGGGCGGAACGCGGTGATTGCATTTGCGCCGCCGGCGCTTAACCTCAGCGGACCCGAGCGCGCGCCGTCCACCCCGCACCCCGGCGCGCCGTCGATCTGGAGCCTGCATGACCGCCGACTCGAACCCGCTTCTCGCCTGGGGCACGCTGCCCGACTTCGACGCCATCACCGCCGAGCACGTCGGGCCGGCCGTGCGCGCGACCCTCGAGCGCTGCGAGGCCGAGCTCGACGCCCTCGAGGCGCGCGCCGCCTCCCTCGACGCCGCCGCCCTCGTCGGCGCGCTCGAGCCGATCGAGGACCGCGTCGGCTGGACCTGGACGCTCGCCAACCACCTCAACTCGGTCCGGACGTCCGACTCCCTGCGCGCCGCCATCGAGGAGGTACAGGGCGAGGTCGTCGCGTTCCAGTCGCGCCTGGCGCAGAGCCGCCCGCTCTACGAGGCCTTCCGGAGCCTCCGCGACGACCCCGCCTTCGGGGACACGCCGTCGGCGATCCAGCGGGTCGTCATCCTGAACCTCCGGGGCGCCGAGCACGCCGGCGTCGGCCTCGAGGGCGAGGCGCGCGAGCGCTTCAACCGCAACCAGCAGGAGCTCGCGAAGCTCTCGCTCGACTTCGGCAACAACGTCCTCGACGCGACCAAGGCCTGGTCGCTCGATCTCACCGAGCGCGACGAGGTCGCCGGGCTCCCGAAGAGCCTCCTCGCGCTCGCCGCCCAGAGCGCGCGGGGCGCTGGCCACGATGACGCGACCGCCGCCGACGGCCCGTGGCGGATCACCCTCGACTACCCGTCCTTCGTCCCGTTCATGGAGTACGCCGAGCGGCGGGACCTGCGCGAGACCGTCTACCGGGCCTACGTGACCCGCGCCAGCGCCCCGCCGCGCGACAACGGGCCGATCATCGAGCGCGTCCTGGCGTTGCGCCGTCAGCAGGCAGAGGCGCTGGGCTTCTCGACCTACGCGGAGCTCTCCATCGACGCCAAGATGGCGCCCGACGTCACCGCCGTGAGCGCGCTCCTCGGCGATCTGCGGGACGTCTCCTACGCCGCCGCCGAGCGCGAGCTCGCCGAGCTCACCGCCTTCGCCCGCGAGCACGGTGGTCCCGAGCGGCTCGCCGTCTGGGATCACGCCTACTGGGCCCGGAGCCTCCGCCAGGCGCGCTTCGACTACTCCGACGAGGAGCTCCGCCCGTACTTCCCGCTGCCCCAGGTCCTCGACGGGCTCTTCTCCCTCGCCGAGCGCCTCTTCGGGGTCACGGTCACGCCCAACGACGGGGTCCGCGGCTGGCACGACGACGTGCGCTTCTTCGACGTCGCCGACGAGTCCGGCGCCCGGATCGCCGGCTTCTACCTCGACCCCTACAGCCGCCCGGCCGACAAGCGCGGCGGCGCCTGGATGAACGAGTGCGTCGGGCGTAGCCGCGCCCTCGCCGAGGGTGACGGGGCGCGCCTGCCGGTCGCGTACCTGGTCTGCAACCAGTCTCCGCCGGTGGACGGCAAGCCGTCCCTGATGACCTTCAACGAGGTCACGACCCTCTTCCACGAGTTCGGCCACGGCCTGCAGCACATGCTGACGCGGGTCGACGAGGGCGCCGTCGCCGGCATCAACGGCGTCGAGTGGGACGCCGTCGAGCTCCCGAGCCAGTTCATGGAGAACTGGCTCCGCCACCGCCCGGCGCTCGAGCGCTTCGCCCGCCACTACGAGACCGGCGAGCCGCTCCCGAGCGACCTCATCGATCGCGTCCTGGCCTCGCAGACCTTCCGCGCCGGCTCGGCGTTCCTGCGGCAGCTCTACTTCGCCGAGCTCGACCTCGCGATCCACCACGAGTACCTGCCGGGCGGCGACGTCACCCTCGAGCAGATCCAGGCCGGCGTCGTCGCCAGGAACACCGTCGTCCCGCCGCTGCCCGAGGATCGCTTCATCTGCAGCTTCGGCCACCTCTTCTCCGGGGGGTACGCCGCGGGCTACTACAGCTACAAGTGGGCCGAGGTGCTGAGCGCCGACGCCTTCAGCGCCTTCGAGGAGGCGGGGCTCGACGACGAGGCCGCCGTCGCCGAGGTCGGCCGCCGCTTCCGGGACACGGTCCTCGCGCGGGGCGGCAGCGAGGACCCGATGCAGGTCTTCGTCAGCTTCCGCGGGCGCGAGCCCGACACCGCGCCCTTGCTCCGCCACAACGGGCTGGTCGCGGCGTGACGCGCGGGTTCGCGGCGATCCTCGCGGTCGCGACGCTGGCGTCCGCGACCTGCGCCGAGAGCGAGTCGGCGCCGGAGCTCGACACCCAGCTCCGGGTCGACCAGCTGCAGGCCCGCGGGACCCACAACAGCTACCACTGGTGGGACGAGGAGCCGCTCCTCCCCGAGTGGCGGTATCGCCACGCCCCGCTCGACGTCCAGCTGGGCGAGCAGGGGATCCGCCAGCTCGAGCTCGACGTGCACCTGATGCGCGAGAGCGACACCCTCGAGGTCTTCCACATCCCGGGGCTCGACGCCGCCACCAACTGCCAGCGCTTCACCGACTGCCTCGAGACGGTCCGGGCCTGGTCGGCGGCCCACCCCCGGCACGCGCCCATCTGCATCTACGTCGAGCCGAAGGACGACGTCCCGCGCGAGCTGGGAAACGAAAGCAACGAGCTCTTGTTGACCGGTCACATGGACCGCATCGACCAGGACATCCGCGCCGTGTTCCCCGACGAGCAGCTGATCACCCCGGACGCGCTGCAGGGCGACTACGCCAGCATCCGCGAGCGCCTCGACGCCGAGGGGTGGCCGACCCTGGCCGAGGCGCGTGGTACGGTCTTCTTCGTGCTGCTCGATCACGGCGAGCTCTTCGACGAGTACACGGCGAACGGGACCAGCCTGGCCGGGCGCGCCATGTTCGCGAGCGGGAGCCCCGACGACCCGTGGGCGGCGGTGGCGCAGCTCGACGATCCCGTCGGGGACGCCGAGGCGATCGCGGCGGCGGTCGCCGGGCGGCTCCTCGTTCGGACGCGCGCGGACACCGAGGTCGTCGGCGATCCCGAGCGCGCGCAGGCCGCGCTCGCGAGCGGCGCCCACTACATCTCGACCGACGTGCCGACCACCGACGACGCCGAGGGCCCGCCCTTCGTCCTCCCGGTCGCCGGCAACGTCCGCTGTAACCCCGTCTCGGGGCCGCCGCTCTGCCTCGACGCCGAGGTCGACGACATCGAGGGCCCACTCGGGGGTGAGTAGTCATGGGGCGCGCGCTCGGGATCCTCGTCCTCGTCGCCGCCGCGGTCGCCGTCGGCTGGCTCTTGTCGCGGACGGGCGAGGTCTCGAGGGTCCCGGCGCCGGCCGAGCCGGGCGAGCCTGTGACCGCCGGGCGGGTGTCGCGCCCGGAGCCGGTGAAACCCGATCGCCCTGCGATCGACGAGCCCGCGAACGAGGCCGCTCCCCGGCGCGCCTGGTCGAAGCCCGAGGCCGGCTCCCCCTACTCGGTCGAGCTCATCGCGCCCCCGGCGTCGAGCTACGGCGAGTCGCCGTGGACGGAGGACGACCAGAAGTACGCCGCGGACCTCGAGGCCCTCGACGCGGTCGAGTACGACCCGACCCTGGGGCGCGCGGCGCGGGAGCTGGCGGTCTTCTACTCGACCCATCACACGACGGCGCCGACCGAGGCGCTCCAGTTCGTCGTCAACAGCGCGGGGGCCACGGAGTGGGGCGTCCTGCAGAGCTACCTGACGACGACCGACCTCGGCGAAGGGGCCGTGGCGCGCCGGGTCAAAGAGCTCGCCGGGCAGCTCGAGGACCGCGCCGAGACCGTCCGGGTCGGCGTCGGCGAGGCCTACACCATCGGGCCGTCCCCCGAGCGCGTGGTCGCGGTGGTGGTGAGCCGCGGCGGGCTCTATCTCGATCCGGCGCCGCGGCGGGTCGCGCCGGGCGCCCGCGTGACCATCTCCGGGGCGTTGCCGCCGGGCGCGACGAAGCCCGAGATCCTGTCCCTCGGCCCCGACAACCGCTTCGCCACGGTCGCGGTCGACGCGCGCGGCGAGCGCTTCGAGGCGACCTTCGAGGCCCCGCGCCGCTCGGGGGCCTGGCTGATGGAGCTGGTCGCGACGATGCCCCACGGGCCGACGCCGCTCGCCCAGCTCGAGCTGACGGTGGGGCTGCCGCTGCCGACCCGGTTCGACGGCCGCTGGCCCCCGGACGAGCGCGACGTCGACGACGACCGGGCGGCCGAGGCGCGTGCCCTGGCGCTGCTCCAGGCCGACCGCGCCCGCGACGGGCTCCCGGCCCTGACCCTCGATCCGGAGCTGAGCCGGGTCGCGCGCGCCCACAGCGCGGACATGCGCGACAACGGCTTCTTCGGCCACCGCTCGCCGACCACGGGGACCGTGTCGGACCGCCTGCGCGCCGTCGGCTACACGAGCGTCCTCCACGGCGAGAACATCGCCGCCAACCCGAGCCTCTACGACGCCGAGCAGGGGCTCTACTACAGCCTCGGGCACCGCCGGAACATCATCAGCCCCGACTTCACGCGGGTCGGCATCGGCGTCGCGCACCGGCCGTCCCACGGCCGCCGGCAGTGGCTCGTCACCCAGGTCTTCGCGCGCCCGGTCCCCAACGTGACGCCCGCGGTCGGTCGCGCGGCGGTCGAGGCCCTCATCGCCGAGGGGACTCGCGACCGCGGGCGGGACGCGTTCCTGGTCGATCAGGACCTCGCCGACGTCGCCGCGGACGAGGTCCACGCCGAGGCGCCGACGCCATCGGGCGCGCTGTCGCGGGCCAAGGCCGCCGGGGTCGTGCCGCGGGGCGCCTTCGCCTGGACCGCGCGGGTGCCCGACCTCGACCGCATCACGCTCCCCGACCAGCTCTTCGGCGCCGACTACGGGCGGATCGGCGTCGCGGTCCAGCAGCGCCCCCAGGAGCCGGCGCCCAACATCGTGATCGTGGTGGTGGTCGGCGGATAGCCGCGTGCATAAGGATCGTGGCCCGGCCCGCGTCCAGCAGCCCCGCGGCCGGTGATGGAGTCCCCGTGAGTCAGCACCGTGGCGCGCCGAACGCGCTCATCCACGCCCAGAGCCCCTACCTCCAGCAGCACGCCCACAACCCCGTCGCCTGGGTCGAGTGGTCCGAAGACGCCTTCGCGGAGGCGCGCCGGCGCGACGTCCCGGTGCTGGTGTCGATCGGCTACAGCACGTGCCACTGGTGCCACGTCATGGCCCACGAGTGCTTCGAAGACGAGCACACCGCGGCGCTCATGAACGAGCTCTTCGTCAACATCAAGGTCGACCGCGAGGAGCACCCCGAGGTCGACGAGATCTACATGGACGCGGTGCAGGCGATGACGGGTCACGGCGGCTGGCCGCTGAACGCCGTGGTCGACCACGAGGGCCGGCCGTTCTTCGCCGGGACCTACTTCCCGCGCGACCAGTGGCGCTCGGTGCTCCACCAGCTCTCCCAGGTCTGGATGGCGGACCGGGCCCGGGTCCACGCTTCGGCCGAGCGGCTGACCGAGCATCTCCTCCGCTTCTCCCAGCCCCCGGGGGGCGAGACCGCGCTCCCGGAGGACCTCTGGGCCCGCCTCGACGCCGCCGTCGAGCGGAGCTTCGACGCCGCCGACCCGGGCTTCTCTGCGCGCCCGAAGTTTCCGCCGAGCCAGCTCCTCGAGGTGCTGATCCGGCGCCGCGACGCCGACGGCGACGGGGCCGCCGCGGGGCGCGTGATGGCGGAGGCCGTGCTCGAGGCGATGCAGGACTCGGGCCTCCACGACCGCGTCGGTGGTGGCTTCCACCGCTACAGCACCGACGAGGTGTGGCGGGTCCCGCACTTCGAGAAGATGCTCTACGACAACGCGCTGCTGATGGGCGACTACGCGGTCGCCGGCGCGCTCCTCGGGCGGCCCGACTTCCTGACGACCGCGATGAACGCGGGGGACTACCTGCTCCGGGACATGCGGGTCACGGACGAGGCGGGCGCCTTCATCGGCTACGCCAGCGCCGAGGACGCCGACGATCCAGGCGGCGAGGGCAGCTTCTACGCCTGGAGCCCCGACCAGCTCCGCGCGACCCTGCCCGAGGACGCCGCCGAGGCGCTGATCGCCGCCTGGGACGTGGCGCCCGGCGAGCCTCAGCGGGGTCGGAGCGGGCACTGGGAGCCCGTCACCTCGCACATCCCCCACCCGCGCGGCGCGGGGCTCGAGGCCCTCGCCCCCGGTGGCGACGTCCAGGCCCTCCGAGCCAGCTGGGAGCGCTGGCTCCCGGTCTTGCGCGAGGCTCGGGACAGCCGCCCGCGGCCGGGGCGCGACGACAAGGTGCTGACGGATCTGAACGGCCTCGCGCTCCGCGGCTTCGCGCTCCTCGGGCGCTTCACCGGCGAGGAGCGCTTCATCGCGGCCACCCGCGAGCTGGCCTCGGTTCTCGCCGGCCGCTTCACGGACGACGGGCTCGTGCGGATGCCGGGTCGGCCGGCCTTCGTGACCGATTACGGGCACCTGCTGCTCGGGCTGACCGAGGCGCATACCCTGCTGGGCGACGCCGGGCTCGTGACCCTGGCCGAGCGGGTGGCGAGCGAGGCGATGGAGCGCCTGAGGGCCCCGGACGGCGGCTTCTTCACCACCCCCGCCGGCCGCGCGGACCTCATCCGCCGGAGCCGCGAGCACACGGACAACGCCTACCCGTCGGGGATCCACGGCCTGGCCGTCGGCTTCGGCCGACTGTTCACGTTGACCGGCGAGCCCCGCTGGCGCTCGGCGCAGGACGGGGTGCTCGCGGTTCAGGCGCCGATCGTGACCCAGGTGCCGAACGCCTGCGCGACGCTGCTCCTCGGGTGGCTCGAGCGGACCTCGGCCGCGACCGTCGTCGTGGCGGGGCAGGGCGAGCTGGCCGCCGGGCTCCTCGCCGCGGCGCGACGGACGCCACGCGCCGGGCTCCAGGTGGTCCCGGTCGCGGGTCACGAGGCGCTGTCGTGGTCGGTCCTCGAGGGTCGCCGCGATCTGACCGAACCTCAGGCGCTGGTCTGCGTCGGTCAGCGCTGCCTCTTGCCAGCGCACACGCCTGAGGAGCTTCGCGAGCGTATTGGCCGCTTGTGAACGCGAGCGGGGCATGATCGTGCAGTGCACAGCGGCGGGTTGTTTTCTGTCAATTTCTAAACCCACGAGGCGACCGGTCCGATAGAGTGGACACCGTGCAGCACGACGCTGGTGCGGTATCCAGGCGGTGCGACGATGAAGACGAACGAAGCGAAGACGCGGGCTGACGCCGCGCCAGGCGCCCCAGACGCGGAGCGGTCGGCCGGGGCCGTCGAGGGTGCCGACCTCCGACAGCGTTGGGAGGAGCGGCGCGGGCGCTTCGGCGACGACGTCTCGGCGCACCGCTCGCCGGTGGTCCGGGCGCTCTACGTCGCGGCAGGGACGCTCTCGCTGGCGACAGGGATCATCGGGATCTTCGTGCCGCTGCTGCCGACGACGGTCTTCGTGCTGATGGCGGCGGCCTGCTACGTGAAGGCCTCGCCGCGCCTCTACGACCGCGTGATGTCCAATCGCTTCGTGGGGCTGCCGGTCTACACCTGGCAGCAGAACCGCTCGCTCCCGCCGCACATCAAGGTCTTCGCCATCACGGTGGTGGTCCTGACCTTCACGACGACCATCACCTTCGCCATCGAGCCGCTCTGGGCGCGCATCAGCCTCACCGTCCTCGGGCTCGGGCTCCTCGCGTTCCTGTGGCGCATCCCGACGACCCGGACCCGCGGCCGCTGCCCGGTCCTCGACGCCGCCCGCACCCCGGAGCGCTCCCGCTCCGCGTGACTCGCGGACGTCCCGCCCGCCCGGGACCGTAGCCCGCGTCAGCTCCCGGGCGCCGGATCCACGCGGTAGGCGAAGCCGTCGTTCAGCCAGGGCAGGGGCACCAGCCGGTCGATCCGGTAGCTGAATCGTGGTCCCGAGAACCGTGTGCGCTTGCCGGGGCCCCGCTTGGTCTGGCTCGACGCGAACTCCGAGGGCCAGACGTCGAAGGCCTCGAGCGCCTCCCAGGACAGCTCCGCGGGGTCGAAGCGGTCGGGCCCGGCGGTGGCGGCCGGCGTCTCGACGATCGTCGCGACGTGGTCGTGGCCGGCGTCGTAGACGAGGTAGGTGTTCGCTGCGTCTCCGCCCTTCGGCCAGTAGATCGTGTAGTCCTCGGGGACCCCCTCGATCACGAAGCCGCGGGCGATGACCCGATCCCCCTCGCGGGGCGCGGCCATCCGGAGCGCGCGGTCCACGTGGGGGGCGTCGTCGGGCTCGTCGCCGAGCTCGAGCTCGGTGTTCGGCAGCGCGACCGCGATCGGGCCGCGCGGATCGCTCTCGACCTCGGCCTCAATCGCGGCGCGAGCGCCCGGCTTGGCCGCGGCGGGGGACACCGCCGGCGCCGGGGCCGACATCTGCCCCTCGGGCGCCGCGTCGCCCTTGCCGCAGGCCGCCGCGAGCAGCGAGGCCGCCGCCCAGATCATCACCGTGCGCATTCCAGTCATCCGTGTTCCCCCAAGCTCCCTCGTGGACCCGCCGCCGCCGAACCCGCGGCGCCAGGCCCGTGTCTGTGCTATGTGCGCGACATGACGACGACTCTGGACGCCCTCGCCAGGCCCTTTCGGTCCGATTACCTCGACTACGCCGCGCTGACCACCCAACTGACGGCGTGGGCGCGGCATTTCCCCGAGCTGTGCCGCCTCGAGTCGATCGGCCAGACCCCCGAGGGCCGCGAGCTCTGGGTCCTGACCGTCGGCCGCGAGCCCGGCCGCGCGCGTCCGGGCGTCTGGGTCGACGGGAACATGCACGCGGGCGAGGTGGCCGGTACATCGGTCGCCCTCGCCATCGCCGAGGACGTCCTGCGCCTCCACCTCGAGCCCGGCGCGACGGTCCGCGGCCTGCCGCCGCACGTCTGCGATCTGCTGCGCGAGGTCCTCGTCGTGGTGATGCCGCGGGTCTCCCCGGATGGCGCTGAGGCGATGCTGAAGTCCGGCCGCTGGTCTCGCTCGGCGCCCCGCGACGAGCGCCCCGACCGCGACCGCCCCCGCTGGGTCCACGGGGACGTCGACGGCGACGGTCAGGCGCTCTTCATGCGGGTCGAGGACCCGGCCGGAGACTTCGCGCCGCTGCCCGGGGCGCCGCAGGTCCTGCGGCCCCGTCGCCTGGAGGATCCCGGCCCCTACTACCGCCTCTACCCGGAGGGGCACGTCGCCCGACTCGCCGACGGCGTCCCCGACCCGGGGTCGCTCTCGGACAACGCGACGGATTTCAACCGGAACTTCCCCGTGGGCTGGCGCGGCGAGCCGGCGCAGCGGGGCGCGGGCGCCTTCCCGCTCAGCGAGCCCGAGACCCGCGCCATCGCGGAGTACACCTCGGCGCGGCCCTGGCTCTTCGCCTGGATGAACCTCCACTGCTTCGGCGGGGTCTTCATCCGGCCGCCGGGCGACGCCCCAGACACGGCGCTCGACCCGACCGAGCTGGCCGTCTACCGGCAGCTCGCCGCGTGGGCCGAGGAGCACACCGGCTACCCGACGGTCAGCAGCTTCGAGGAGTTCACCTATACCCCGGGCGTGCCGCTTCGCGGCGACGTCGTCGACTACGCGTGGCGCCTCCGCGGCGCGCTGTCCTGGGTGGTCGAGCTGTGGGACGTCTTCGCGCGGCTCGGGATCCCGCGGCCGGCGCGCTTCGTCGACTTCTATGATCGGCTCGACGACGCCGCGCTGCTGCGGCTCGTCGAGCTCGACGCGCGTGACAACGACGGGCGGATGTTCCCGGCCTGGCGGGCGGCCGACCACCCGCAGCTCGGGCCGGTCGAGGTGGGCGGCTTCGACCCGCGGGTCGGGCTCTGGAACCCGCCGCTCGGCGAGCTCCCGGGCATCTGCGCGGGCGTGGCGACGGTCTTCCTCAAGGTCGCCGCCACGCTCCCCCGGATCGGCGTCACGACCGAGTCCCGCGCCCTCGGTGGTGGCCTGCACCAGCTCACCGTCACCGTCGACAACCTCGGCTACCTGCCGAGCTACGGGCTGCCGTCCGCCCGCGAGCTCCCGCACAGCGCGCCGCTCGCGCTCGAGGTCACCGGCCTCGAGGGCGAGCTGGCCCTCGTCGACCCGGTCATGGGGCGGGCGGAGCTCGGTCACCTCGAGGGCTGGGGACGCGGGCGCCACAACCCGGAACAGTCGATGGCGTTTCCGCGGAGCCGAGGGACGCGGCACCGTGCGCGCCACCGCATGACGCTCCGCGGCGAGGGGCACGTGGTCCTCAGGGTCGGGAGCTGCCGTGTCGGCTGGCAGACCCACGCCGTCGAGCTCCGCCAACCTGCGCGGGGGCCGCGCGACGACCGGGGAGGCGGTCCCGACGCGGTCGAGCTCGAGCCCTCGGGGGACGCGGGTCGCGCCTGACGTCCGAGGGATCCCGACGCGCGCGTGTTGCAGCGCACCGGGCCAGGCGAGGCTCTCCGCGGGCCTCTGTCACAACGTGACTCTAGGGTGAGCGACGTCGTAACCGGTTTTTCGTACACGGGTTGGGTCGGTCGCTGCTAGAGTACGCGACGCCTCGCCGGTCGCGCGGGGTGGAACCTGACGAGACATCGGCCGGAGGCGCATGGAAGGCGAGGGCATCACCGTTCGAAAGGCCGAGCACCTGCGCCTGGCCATCGACGAGGACGTCGAGGTCCCCCTCGGCGGCGCCGGCACCTTCGACGCCATCCGCCTGGTCTATCAGGCCCTCCCCGAGGTCGACCTCGACGCCATCGACACCTCGGTCGAGCTCTTCGGCAAGCGCCTCGCGTTCCCGCTGATGATCGGCAGCATGACCGGCGGCACCGAGGAGGCCGGGCTCATCAACCGCCGCCTGGCCGAGGCCGCCGCGCGCTGCGGCGTGGGCATGTTCCTCGGCTCCCAGCGGGTGATGCTCGAGAAGCCCGAGACGGTCTCGACCTTCGCGGTCCGGGACGTCGCCCCGGACATCCCGCTGGTGGCGAACATCGGCGCGGTCCAGCTCAACCTCGGCGTGAGCCCGGCCGACGTCCGGAGCCTCGCCGACCGGGTCGGCGCCGACGCCGTGGTCTTCCACCTGAACGCGGCCCAGGAGGCCGTCCAGGAGGGCGGCGACACGCGCTTCGCCGGGCTGACGGCGCGGCTCGCCGACGCCGTCGAGGCGGTCGGGCTGCCGTGCGGCGTCAAAGAGGTCGGCGCGGGGATGTCGATCGACACCGTCCGGCGGCTCGCCGAGCTGAAGCTCGCCTTCATCGAGAGCGCCGGCCGTGGCGGGACCTCGTGGACCCTCATCGAGGGGCGCCGCGCCGCGACCGCGTCCGGGCGTGATCTCGGCGCGCTGTTCGCCGACTGGGGGATCCCCTCGGTCACGAGCCTGCTCGCCTGCGTCGAGCACGGCGGCGGGATCCCGGTCATCGCCTCGGGCGGCCTCCGCAGCGGCCTCGACGCCGCGCGGGCCATCGCGGCCGGGGCGTCCATCACGGCGATGGCGCTGCCGCTCCTGCGCGCGGCGGCCCGCTCGGCCGACGCCGCCGTCGCCGAGCTCGAGGCGTTCAAGAAGGCGCTGACCACGGCCATGTTCCTGGTCGGGGCGCCGGACATCGCGGCGCTCCGCCGCGCACCGATTCGTATCGACCACCGGGCTCGCCCGGAGGTCTGGGAGGGGCGGGTCGACGACCCGCGTGCCGGTATTGGGGGGCGAGGATGACGACGATGTTCCAAACGCGGTCGAGCCGGCTTCCGGGCTTCTTCCGACTCAGCGCCGACGAGCGTATCCGCGCCGTCGCCCGCTTCGCCGGTCTCGAGGAGACCGATCTCGACGCGCTCGCCAGCCCCGACGGGCTGCCCCAGGCGGTCGCGTCGTGCATGAGCGAGAACGTCGTCGGCCGGTTCAGCCTGCCGATCGCCTTCGCGACGAACTTCCGCGTCAACGGCCTCGACTACGTCGTGCCGATGGTCATCGAGGAGCCGTCGGTCGTGGCGGCGGCGTCCTTCGCGGCGCGGCTCCTGCGTGACGAGGACGGCATCGCCGCGGTCTCGACCGACCCGATCATGATCGGTCAGGTCCACTTCCCCGAGCCGCCCCCCGAGGGCGTCCTCGAGGACGTCGTCGAGCGGCACCTCGGCGTGCTCAAAGAGCAGCTCGACAAGAACCACCCGCGCCTCATCGCCGCCGGCGGCGGCTTCCGCGGCGCGCGCGTCCGGCGGCTGGTCGACCCCGACGGGCGCCCGCTCGCCGTAGTCCACATCCACGTCGACGTGCGTGACGCCATGGGCGCCAACGCGGTCAACTCGATGGCCGAGGAGGCCGGCGCGCTCCTGACCGAGTGGACCGGCGCCCGGGTGGGGCTCCGGATCCTGTCGAACCTGCCGATTCACCGGCGCGTCGTGGTCGAGGGCCGGGTCCGCCTCAGCGAGACTCAGGAGATCTCGACCATGAAGCCCGACGAGGCGGCCCGCATCGAGGAGGCCAGCCGCTTCGCCGAGGCCGACCCGTACCGGGCGGTCACGGCCAACAAGGGCATCATGAACGGCATCGACGCCGTCCTGCTCGCGACCGGGCAGGACTTCCGCGCCGTCGAGGCCGCCGCCCACGCCTTCGCCGCCTACGACGGGCGCTACACGGCGCTCGCCAAGTGGCGGGTCGAGGACGACCACCTCGTCGGGCGGATGGACATCCCGCTCGCCCTCGGCACCGTCGGCGGGATCACCTCGGTCCACCCGGCGGTCCGCGCGAGCTTCAAGATCCTCGGGACCCGCGTCGCCTCGCGCTTCGCCGAGGTGGTGGCCTCGGTCGGCCTCGCCCAGAACCTCGCGGCCACCCGGGCGCTCGCCAGCGAGGGCATTCAGCGCGGCCACATGCGCCTCCACGCCCGCAACGTGGCGATGGAGGTCGGCGCGAACCCCGAGGAGGTCCCCCTCGTCGTCGCCGCCATGATCGCCCGCGAGCGCACCGACGCCCGCGCCGCCCGCGAGGAGCTCGCCCGGGTCCGCCAGCGGTAGGAGCCGGCACGAACGGGGGCGCCAGACGCCCCCGCGTTAGCCCCCGCTCCCCACCGACGCCTGCGCCTGCGCTTCCGCCTCCGCGTCCGCCCACGCCTCCGCTTCCGCCCACGCCTCCGCTTCCGCCCACGCCTCCGCTTCCGCCCACGCCCACGCCTCCGCGTCCGCCTACGCCTACGCCTGCGCTTCCGCCTCCGCCTGCGCTCTCCGCCTCCGCCTGCGCTTCCGCCTCCGCTTCCGCCCACGCCCACGCCTCCGCGTCCGCCTACGCCTACGCCTGCGCTTCCGCCTCCGCCTGCGCTCTCCGCCTCCGCCTGCGCTTCCGCCTCCGCTTCCGCGTCCGCCTCCGCGTCCGCCCACGCCTCGCCGCCCGCCTACGCCTTCGCCCGCCCGGCGACCCACCGCTCGAGGTACGGGGTGGCGAGGTCCCGGCCCGTCGCCGCCTCGATGCCCTCGAGGCCGGGGCTGGCGTTGACCTCGAGGACGACCCAGCCGGCCTCGCTCTCCATCAGGTCGACGCCGCAGAAGGGCAGCTCCATCGCCGCGGCCGCCCGCGCGGCGAGCGCTCGGGTGGCGTCGGTGAGCTCAGCCGCCCGCGGAGCCGCGCCGCGGTGGAGGTTGGCGCGGAACTCGCCGGGGAGGGCGTGGCGCCACATCCCGGCGACGGGCTCGCCGCCGAGGACCAGGACGCGGAGGTCGCGGACGGGGTCGAGCGCGACGAAGGGCTGGACGATGACCGTCTCGTGGCCGATGACGAGGGCGCCGAGGACGCTGCGCGCGCTGTCGCGGCCGCGGACGAGCGCCACGCCGTCGCCGCTACTGCCGAAGCGGCGTTTGATGACCCAGCGGTCGCCGCCGAGGGCGTCGAGGGTCGCCTCGACGTGGTCGCGCTCGCGGAGCGCTCGGGTCGGGAGCACCGGGAGCCCGGTGGCGCCGAGCCGCGCCGTCGCCGCGAGCTTGTCCCCCGCCCGCAGGATGGCGTCACCGGTCACGGCGCTGTACGCCCCGGCCGCGACCCAGGCGTCGAGGAGCGCCGCGCTCCAGGGCGCCAGCTCAACCCCGATGCGCGGCAGCACGGCGTCCGGGACGGGCGACCGCGCCCCGTCGACGTCGATCCCGGGCCCGCCTGGACCGAGCGTGAGCGACGCCGCGACCGGGTCGAGCCGCGACATCGCGTAGCCCAGCGCCCGGCCGGCTTCGATGAGTCGTCGGGTCGAGTAGTAGCGCGCCGAGTGCGAGATCAGGGCGACGGAGACCATGTCGCGACGGTGGCACAGTCCCGCGAGCGCGGCGAGCGCTACTCGCCGAGCTGGCTCGCGGCGAGCGCTACTCGCCGAGCTGGCTCGCGGCGAGCTTCTGATACAGCGCGCCGTTGGCCATCAGCTCGTCGTGGGTGCCGGCCTCGACGACCCGCCCGCCGTCGATGACCAGGATGCGGTGGGCCTTCTGCACGGTGCTGAGCCGATGCGCGATGATGAGCGTCGTGCGCCCCTCCATGAGCCGCTCGAGGGCCGCGTGGACGAGGGCCTCGTTCTCGCTGTCGAGGTGGCTCGTCGCCTCGTCGAGGATGAGGACCCGCGGGTCGGCCAGGATCGCCCGGGCGATGGCGACGCGCTGGCGCTGGCCGCCAGACAGCTTGACCCCGCGCTCGCCGACCCGGGTGTCCCAGGTCTCGGGGAGCCCCTCGACGAAGTCGGCGATCTTGGCGTCCCGCGCCGCGGCGACGATGTCCTCGAGGGGCGCGTCCGGGCGCCCGTAGGCGATGTTGTCGCGGATCGAGCCGGAGAAGAGGACCGGGTCCTGCGCGACCGTCGCGATGGCGTCCCGGAGGCTCTCGAGCTCGAGCCCGCGGAGGTCGTGCCCGTCGATCCTCACCGCGCCCTCCGACGGGTCCCAGAAGCGCTGCACCAGCGCCGCGATGGTCGACTTCCCCGCGCCGGAGCGCCCGACCAGCGCGATGGTCTCGCCCGGCGCCGCCTGGAAGCTCACGTCGGTCAGGACCTGCACGTCGGGGCGGGTCGGATAGGTGAAGCGCACCCCGTCGAAGGTCAGCTCGCCGCGAGGACTCTCGAGGGGGCGGGCGTCGTCGGCGTCGCGGATCGCCGGCTCCTCGTCGAGCAGATCGAAGATGCGCTCGCTCGCGCCCACCGCCCGCTGCAGGTTGCCCCAGATCTCGGCCAGGGTCGCCAGGGACGAGGCGATCATGAGGGTGTAGCCGAGGAAGACCACGACCTCGCCCGGGGTGGTCTCGCCGGCGACGACGGCCTTGGCGCCGAGCCAGATGATGAGGGTCATCGCGCCGAAGGCCCCGACCTGCACGGCGCCCAGGAACCCGCCGCGGAAGATGGCGACCTTGAGCGAGGTCCTGAACGCCGCGAAGACCCGCCCGCGGTAGCGCTCGGCCTCAGCCGCCTCGCCGTTGAAGGTCTGGACCGTCTCGATGCCGGCGAGGCTCTCCTTGAGCCCGCCGTTGGCCTCGGCGACGAGGTCCTGGATCTCGCGGGAGCGGCGTCGGATGACCCGGCCGAAGGCGACCGCGAGGATGGACAGCGGCGGGACGACGAGGACCATCACGCCGGTCAGCGTCGGGCTCGTGAAGAAGAGGATGATGAGGCCGCCGACCGCCATGAGCGTCGAGCGCAGCGCGAGCGAGAACTCCGAGCCGACCGAGCTCTGCAGGGCCTCGATGTCGGTCGTCAGCCGGCTGACGAGCTCGCCGGTCCGACGCTCGTGGAAGTACCCGGGCGGAAAGCGCAGGAGATGCCGGAAGGTCCGGTCCCGCAGGTCCGCGACGACGCGGTTTCCGAGCCAACTCATGAGGTAGTGGCGGAGCATCGTCAGCCCCGCGAGGAGGACGAAGCCGCCGAGGGCGAGGGCGGCGATGAGGTCGAGGGTGTCGAGGTCGCCGTGCCGGATGGCGTCGTCGATGGCGACACGCGCGGTCTGCGGGAGGCCGAGGTTGACGCCCCCACCGAGGATCAGCGCGATCGTCGCGAGGCTCCACCGCGCCTTGTACGGTCGGAGGAGCCCCATGAGCCGCTTGGTGTGCGCCAGGGCGTCGCGCCGGCGAGACCCGCTCCTCGTCGATGCGCCATCCTTGACCGCGGTCCCCTCCGCCGGTATCGCTCCGCCCATGTCAGCGTTCCCCTTCGCGCCCGAGGCGCCCAGCACCGCCGCCGCGCCCGGCGCCGGCCGTCTCCCGAGCTTCTCCGTCGGGCCCGTCACCGTCGCGCCCGGGCTCGCCCTCGCGCCGATGAGCGGCGTCACGGACTCGCCGTTTCGGCAGCTCGTCAAGCTCGCGAGCGGCGACGCCGTCGGCCTGGTCGTGAGCGAGTTCATCTCGATCGAGCTCCTGACCCGGCGCCAGCTGCGGACGGCGATCCGGATGAGCTTCGCCGAGCACGAGCGCCCGGTGTCGATCCAGCTCTATGGCGCCGACGTCGACCGCATGGTCGAGGCCGCGCGCATGGTCGAGGCGGTCGGCGTGGATCTGCTCGACATCAACGCCGGCTGCCCGGCGCCGAAGATCGTCCGCCGCGGGGGCGGGGCGGGGCTCCTGAAGGACCTCCCGCGTCTCGGCCGCATCCTCGAGGCGATGTCCAGGGCCGTCAGCATCCCGGTGACGGTCAAGATCCGCAACGGCTGGTCGGAGGACACGCTCAACGCGCTCGAGACGCTCCGCGTCGCCGAGGAGAGCGGCGCCCAGGCCATCGCCGTGCACGGGCGGACGCGGACGCAGCTGTATCGGGGCGAGGCGGACTGGGACGTCGTCGGTCAGATGAAGGCCGCGGCGCGCATCCCGGTCATCGGATCGGGTGACGTCCTGACCGCGGCCGACGCCCTCGAGCGCTTCCGAGCGACGCGCTGCGATGGCGTCATGATCGGCCGCGGCGCCATCAACAACCCCTGGATCTTCCGGCAGATCGCCGACGAGGTCGCCGGCCGCGCGCCCTTCGCTCCGACCTGGCGCGACACCATCGAGGTCCTCCGCGCCTACCGCGCGATGCTCGACGCGATGTACCCGCCGAAGGTCGCGCCGGGGCGCATGAAGATGATGCTGAGTCGGCTCCTGAAGGGCTTCACCTACGCGCCCGAGACGCGGGTGACGTGCCTCCGGATGTCCGATCCGACGGCGATGCTCGACCACCTCGAGGCGGTCTGCCAGGCCCTCGGCGTCATCGACGCGCGCCGCTCCCTCGGAGCCGCCGACGATCGCGCGGACCGCGACGAGGCCGCCGCCGCCTGAGCCCCGCGCGGCGCCACGGGGCGTCGGCTCGGCAGCCTCAGCCATCTACGCCTTGGCCTGCGCCTTGGCCTTCCGCTCGGCGATGCGCTTGCGTCCCGACGTCAGGTAGGCCCAGCCGCCGCCGGCGAGGGCGCCGAAGAGGTGGCCCTCCCAGGAGACGCCGGGCGTGCCCGGCAGCACCCCGAAGATGATGCCGCCGTACAGGAACGCCACGATGGCGGCGACCAGGAGCGCGCGGAAGCTCCGCTCGAAGATGCCGATGGCGAGCAGGTAGCCGAAGTAGCCGAAGACGACGCCGGACGCGCCGATGTGGTAGCTGTTGCTGGCGCCGACGAGCCAGACGCCAAGCCCGCCGACGAGCGCCACGAAGACGGTCGTCTTGACGAAGGTCGGGATGCCCCGGAGCAGGACGAAGAGGCCCAGCACCACGAAGGGCACGGTGTTGGCCGTCAGGTGCGCCACGTCCCCGTGCATGAACGGCGAGCCGATAAGCCCGACGAGGCCCGCCGGGTCGCGCGGGCGGATACCCAGCGCGCGGTCGAGCGCGTGCCCGGTGGCCCAGTCGATGAGCTCGAGCCCCCACATGGCGGCGACGCCGACGCCGAGGATGATCAGCGCCTGGATGAGCTGCTCCTTGCGCGTCTGTCCCTTCTTCGGGGCTCCGGACTTGGATTCGGCCTTGGCCATAGCGGTCCTCGAGATGCGGGGCGCCAGTGTCGGCGTGGGTGAGCGATAAGCACCGTGGGGAACGCGGGAAACCTTGCACCCGCAGGCCGCGATCGGCAAACCTGGCCGCCGCATGGCCGACACCAGCCGACGACGGACCGAGCCCTACGGGGCAGCGGACACGACCGCGCGACCCGCCGGGGCGACGGCGATCCGGACGAACCTGCTGCTGCCCGATCAGGCGCGCTGGCCGGCGGACCCCGCGAGTCCGGTCATTCGCCTCCGCGGGGTGACGAAGCGTTTCGGCCAGGCGACGGTCCTCGACGGCCTCGATCTCGACGTCCCGACCGGGCTGACGACGGTCGTCGCCGGCAAGTCGGGCACCGGCAAATCGGTGCTCCTGAAGCTCATGAACGGGCTGCTCCTGCCCGACGAGGGGCGGGTCGAGCTCTTCGGCGAGGACACCCGGGCGATGTCGCCGGAGCGCCTCCTGGTCCTGCGAAAGCGCGTCACGATGATGTTTCAGAGCTACGCGCTGCTCGACTCGCTCACGGTCATGGAGAACGTCGCCTTCCCGCTCTACGAGAACACGCGGATGGCCTGGCGCGACGTGGAGCCCCTCGTCCGCGACCTGCTCTCGACCCTCGAGCTCGACCACGCGCGCATGAAGCTCCCGAGCGAGCTCTCGGGCGGCATGAAGAAGCGCGTCAGCCTCGCCCGCGCGGTCATCACCAACCCCGAGGTCGTGCTCTTCGACGAGCCGACCACCGGGCTCGACCCGATCATGATCGAGTTCGTCGACAAGATGATCCGGCAGACCCGTGAGCGGTTCGGGATCACCTCGGTCATCATCAGCCACGACATGACCTCGACCCTCAACCTCGCCGACCGCGTCGCGATGCTCGAGGGCGGGCGCATCTCGGTCGTCGGCACGGTCGACGAGGTCCTCGCCTCCGGGCGCGACCTCGTGAAGGTCTTCTTCTCCGGCGTCGGCCGGCTCGACAAGAGCGACGACGAGGAGCCGGCGGGGCAGGGGGGAGCAGGCGTCACCGCCACGCCCACGGTCGCCCCGCGGGTCTGGACCCTCGGTCCCGACGAGCGCGCGCTGGCGGTGCTCGAGGGCGTCCACAAGCACTTCGGGCCGCACCACGTGCTCAAAGGCGTGGACCTCGTCGTCCCGAAGGACAAGATCACGGTGCTCATCGGCGGCTCCGGCAGCGGCAAGTCCGTCATCATGAAGCACATCATCGGGCTCTTCCGGCCCGACTCCGGGAGCGTCAACGTCTTCGGCCTCGATCTCGCCGAGCTCTCCGAGAAGGACCTGCTGAAGCTCCGCGAGCGCTACGGGATGGTCTTTCAGGGGGCCGCGCTCCTCGACGCGCTGAGCGTTCGCGACAACATCGCCTTCCCGCTCCGCGAGCGCGGGCTCCGGGCCGCCGAGGTCCGTGAGCGGACCGACGAGATGCTCGAGAAGCTCCGCCTGACCGAGATCGCCCGCCGCATGCCGAGCGACATCTCCAACGGTCAGCGCAAGCGCGTCGGGCTCGCCCGCGCCATCGTCCCGCGCCCCGAGCTCATCATCTACGACGAGCCGACGACCGGGCAGGATCCCGTGCTCGCGCGCCACCTCGACGACATGATCGTCGAGGCACAGGAGCTCTTCGACATCACCTCCCTGGTCGTCAGCCACGACATGCCCAGCGCCTTTCGGGTAGCCGACCAGATCGCCATGCTCGACCGCGGGACCATCCTCGCCGCGGGCGCGCCCGACGTGCTGCTCGCCGTCGACGATCCCCGGGTGCGGCGCTTCATCTTCGCCGGGACCGAGGAGGGCGAGCGCGCCGCGCGTGAGCTCGAGAGCCTCTCCGCAGGCTGATCTCGCGGCGATCCGACGGCCGAGCCGGACAAATCGACCACCGAGGGTGATTTTCCGGTGTTGACCCTCCGAGGCGGGTGAATATTTTCCGCTCGCGACACGATGAGCGGCCGAAACCCGGTGAAACTCATAGCCATTTCACCTGGGAGGCCGCGGGCGATGTCCGCGTTGGGGCGCGCACCGCTCTTCGGGAGACGTGTATCCGGAGAGGCCGAGGTGCTGCGCGTCGCGCCGGAGATCCGCCCGCATGGACACCGATGTCGGATCCCGTAGCGAAAAGGAGAGCTGTGATGTGGATGACCTGGAATGACTTCGACCGGCACTTCGCGGCGATCGACACCCTGCGCCGCGAGCTCGAGCGCAGCGTGGGTGGGACGCGCCGCTCTCGCAACCTCGGCCGCTGGCCCGAGGCGACCCTCATCGACGAGGGCGAGCGCTTCGTCTTCGCCGTGGACGTCCCGGGGCTGACCCAGGACGACCTGGTGATCGACGTGCACAACAGCACGCTGACGGTCGCGGCGCGCCGCGCCGTGACGCCGCCCGAGGGCTTCGCGACGCTGCGGAGCGAGCGGGCGGGCTTCGAGTGGAAGAAGAGCTTCAGCCTGCCGGCCAAGATCGACGGCGAGAAGACCGCCGCGTCCCTCGACGACGGGGTGCTGACGATCCGCCTCGAGAAGCTGCCCGAGGCGCAGCCGCGGCGCATCAGCATCGCGTGACCGAGCGACCCGACGCCTGAGCTTCCACCAGACGACACCAGACACCTTGGGAGAGACCACATGAGCACCGAGATGACCCACCCCAGCGCGAGCGAGCCCGTCGTGGACCGGCCGATCATGAGCCCGGCGGTAGACGTCTTCGAGAACCAGGATGAGCTCCTCATCGTCGCGGACCTGCCCGGCGTGACGAGCGACGCGCTGAGCATCGACCTCGAGGACGATCGGCTGACCATCCACGGCCGCCGCAAGGCCCTGTGCAGCGAGGACACGCCGGTCCTGATGGGCGGCGGGCGCGCCTTCGACTTCAAGCGCGTCTTCACCATCCCGGATGCGGTCGACGCGGACAAGATCACCGCCGAGTTGACCGGCGGCGTGCTGCAGCTCCACCTGCCGCGTCATGAGCGGACGAAGCCGCGGAGGATCTCCGTCCAGTCCAACGGGTGATCCCCGACACGCCAACGACGGCGCGCCCAAGGCCCGCCCCGGCGTCACGGATGCCGTGACCCGGGGCGGGTCGCGTGTTAGACACCTTCGGCCCATCGCGCCAGCCCGGCGTGGTGCTCGGCCCAAGCGATACGGAGCGCGCCGATGCTGCCCAATCTGAACGTCGAGCCGATTCACCTCTTCGGCCTGGAGCTGCACCTCTTCGGCTTCCTGGTCGGGCTCGCGATCATCGTCGGGACGATCCTCGCGGGCCGCCGCGCCAAGCAGCTCGGGCTCAGCGAGCGGGTCGTCGCCGACGTCGCGATCTGGGCGGTCGTCGTCGGCTTCATCGGCGCCCATCTCTACTCGGCGATCTTCTACTTCCCCGAGAAGATCGCGGCCGATCCCCTCTATCTCCTGAAGATGTGGGACGGCATCAGCTCCTTCGGCGGCTTCATCGGCGGCACCCTCGGCGTCGTCATCTACTTCCGGCGGCACAAGGATCTGCCGTTCCTCCCCTACGCCGACGCCATCATCTACGGCTTCGCCTTCGCCTGGATCTTCGGCCGCATGGGCTGCACCACCGCCTTCGATCACCCCGGCGTCCTGACCGACTTCGTGCTCGGGATGGACTACCAGGGGCTCTGGGACAGCGACCTCAAGGACTGGGCCATCACCCCGGGCGTCCGCCACAACCTCGGGATGTACGAGTTCTTCTGGGCCATCGCCATGTCGCTCTTCTTCTTCCTCAACCGGAACAAGACGCGCTTCAAGGGCTGGTACCTGGGCATGTTCGTCGTCTGCTACATGCCCGTTCGCTTCATGATGGACTTCCTCCGCAAGGCGGACATCCACCACTTCGGCCTGACGGCCGGGCAGTGGGCGGCCATCGTGCTCTTCGTGCTGGGCGTCGTGCTGGTCGTCCGCGCGGCGAAGAGGGGCGACATGCTCGTCCCCGACGGCGTGCCGAAGTTCCGCCCGGCCAAGGAGATGAAGGCCATCGCCCGCGAAGAGGTCGCCGCCGGGGGGCAGCCGGTCCGCGCCGGTAGCGGCGGCAAGCGCAAGAAGAAGAAGCGCTAGCGCCCGTGCCCGGGTCGGACCGGGTGCGTCATGGGCGTGGACACGGCGCCTCGCTCAACCCCGGCGTGCGGGGGCGTCCTTGCGAGGGGCCTCCAAACACCAACGAGCGCGACCCGAGGGCCGCGCTCGCTGATGTTCGTCTCGTCTGTTCGGTCGCGCCTCCGCCCCCCGCGGAGTCGCCATCACGTTCAGGGCTGCGCCACCTGGGGCGCCGGCACGCGGACGATGCGGCCGTTCTTGATCCGCACCACGTCGGAGCCCTCGGCGTTGACCCGACCGACTCCCGGCACGTAGAAGCTGCACTCACCGACGCACACGACGATCGACATGGACCGGCTGTTGAGCTCGACGTCCTTCGTCATCGCGGTCGAGGTGATCTGGACGGTGTAGTCCCGCGAATCCTCGTTTCGCAGGTCGATGGCCGAGGCCGTCGTCGTGGAGAGACCCATCACAAGGAACGCCAGCAACGCACCAAAACGCTTCATCGACTCCGTCCTCCCCGTATCCGGCCGGTAGGCCCGATTGCGCCCCCGCAATCATCCTAGCATCGGTCATGAGCCTTGTTCACCCCTTGAGCAGGCTCGCTGATGCCTATTTGTCTATGTCGTCGAGTTTTGGTGATGCTTTAGACTGTTCTCGCTTTTTTCTTCACCTGGCGACCGCTCCTTTCGCAGGTGCAAAAATCCCGATGTTGAGTGACCGCCACCGCCTGGGGTGATCAAAAAAAATGAAACCGACCTGGCTCGTCGCCCACGACTTCTCCGCCGCCGCCGACGCCGCGATGATGGTGGCCGCCAGCGACCTCGGTCGCCTCGGGGGGCGCCTGCTCCTCTTCCACGCCTATCGCCTGCCGCCCGTCGCCAGCGGCCTCGAGGCGATGGCGAACGCTCGCGGCCTGCAGTCCTGGAATCGGTTCTCGGAGAAGGTGGCGGACACGGCTCAGCGACGTCTCGACGACGTCGCGGTGAAGCTCGCGCGGCGCTTCCCGGAGCTGGAGATCGAGGCCCACTGCGAGGAGGGGGCGCCGGTCCCGACCATCCTGCAGGCGGTGGACGAGCGGCACGTGGCCCGTGTGGTCGTCGGGCACGCATCCGGGCACGGGCTCCGGCGCCGGATCGCGGGCTCGGTCACCGAGCAGCTCGTGAAGCAGTGCCCGGTGCCGGTCCTCGTCGTCAAGGGCGAGTAGGCCCCTCGCGGTCGCCCGGCGCGGCCCCGGTCGCGACGTCATGACGCAGCGCAGCATGGGTCGGGTCGCGATCGGGCCGCCCGGACTCCGGGTCGAGGCCGAGCTCGGAGTAGGCCGCGGAGAGGTCGGGGAACGCGGCCGCGTCGAGCCACCGTGCCGCCGTATCGGCGTATACTGACGTGCCCGACAGAGCGTCCATCCGCGCGACGACCTCGTCCGCGCTCCAGAAGCGTTCGGACCGCGCGCAGCAGGCGCGGAGCTCGGCCATCACGCGGTCGAGGCCAAGACCGGTGTCGGCGCGGAGGGCGAGGTCGGCCTTCAGGGCGATGGCGGCGCCAGCCCAGTAGACCCGCCGGTAGGCGCGTGTCTGGTGCATGAGCCGGCTCTCCTCGGCGAGGGGCCGGCCGGTGCCGTCGGCGCGCCCGCGGCCGAACCCTGCGTGGAGCGACGCGAAGGCGGCGTCGACGTCGATGAAGCCGGCGCGGACGCGGAGGAGCTCGGTGAAGTACATGGTGACACCCTCGGAGAGCCAGGCGTCGGAGCGCACGATCGGCGGCATCGCGAGGTGGAAGAGCTCGTGAACCGCGACCCAGTCCTCGTCGAGGTCGCCATCGGCGGCGGAGGAGGAGAGCAACAGCGTGATACCGGCGCCCCCTCCACGCAGCACGTACCCGAAGGCGACGGGGTCTCCGCTGCCGCGGGCCGTGGGCGCGATGAGCACCTGAAGGCGCTCCCGCGGGAAGACGCCGACCATCCGCTTCACTCCGTCGGCGGCCGCGCGGAGCCACCGCGCGCGCCCGGCGGCGGTCGTGCGGGTGGGACCGTCGAGGATCGCCACGTCGAAGGTGGTGGCCGCGTCGATGGCGAGGCGCTCGACGGGGAAGCGCCCGAGCGCGATCTGACCGCGCCAGCCAAAGGCCGTATGGTCGAGGACGTAGGTGCGCTCTGTCCCCGCGGGAGCGGCGACCAGCGGCCACGGCGTCGACACGGCGACGCCGGGAGGGAGCTCGAAGCGGAGGCGAGCTCGCGGGCTATCGGGCAGCGCGCGCGGGCGCCAGAGCAGGAGGTCGGGCGAGACGACGACGTCACGCCCCACTCGGAACGCCTGGTCGCGGTCCCCCGCCGCGAGGAGCGCGCCGATATCGAGCCCGTACTCGACGCAGAGGTCGGCTCGCGCCGGGAGCGTCAGCGCTCCGGCTTCGCCGACGGCGAGCGACGTGCGCACGCCGTCGACCCGCGCCGTGGGCGCGATCGGAAGCGCCCCGCCGAAGGCCCCGGGGACGAGCGCGGGCGGGGCCTCTCCGTCGAAGCAGACGTCGACCGAGAGGCGCGTCAGCGCGGCGTCGGACGACAGGGTGTAGCGCCAGCTCGTCGCGGCGCTCTCGGTCGCCGCGAGCCGGTCCCCGGAGGCCGTCGCGCAGCCCGCCAGAGATCCGAGGGTGGCGAGCAGCCCCGCGACCAGCGTGACCGAGAGCTGCCCGGCTCGCCGTCTACTCACGCTCGAGCAGCGCGTCCTGGACCGAGTACAGGTCGCCGGTGCCGGCGTTGGAGCTCCAGATGTACTCCATGCTGGCCCCGTCGAGGACGGCGTTCCACGGCAGCCCGATCGACCCACCGCTGTAGGTGTCGATCGCGCTGAACAGCGTCGGCCAGCTGTTGGAGCCGTCGTGGTCGATGAAGACCTGGGCGGGGTCGGCCCCCTTGGCGGTCGCGTAGTCGAGGCAGTACTCGAGCGACGGCTGCCCGGCGAGCTGGTTCTCGCCGATGACGACCATCAGATCGAGCCCCTCGTCGGCGAGGTCGTTGGCGCGCTCGGCGGCCTCGGGCACGAAGGCCTCACAGGCGCCGCACCAGCCGGCCGTGGCGACGATCCAGACCGCGTCGGCGCGGCCGCAGCGCTCGTGCAGGTCGACGTAGTCGCCGTAGCAGTTCTGGAGCGTGAAGTTCTTGACGTTGTCGCCGATCTTGTTGCCGCTGCCCTCGGCGACGCAGTTGCCCTCGGCGGTCTTGAGGGCCGGAACTTCGGTGTGGAAGCGGTAGTCGCCGACGCACCAGACCTTGCCCTTGGAGAAGTCGATGAGCTCGCCGGTGTCGGTGTCGACTCGGACCTGCTTGAGCCTGAGGTCGCGGAGCACGCCCGCGAGCGGCGTCCCCGGGGTCCCCGGATCCGTGAGCTCGAGCGTCCCCTGGGTCGCGACGTAGGTCGAGGCGCAGTCGAAGTCGTTGCAGAAGGCGTAGCCGCGCAAGAACAGCGGCGCGCCGGCGTCGGCGGTGCCGGCGAGATCGTAGTCTCCCGCGGTGGGCGTGCCGGCGGGGAACAGCTGATCCTGGTTCATCTCGAGGACGATCTTGTCGAAGGGCGGCTCGATGACGACGTTGGACGTGACGTAGCGGACCCGCGTCATCCCGCCAGCGAAGCGCGCGAAGGCGGCCTCGTTCGTGGGCGCGTAGCCGTAGTAGTCGCAGCTCGCCTCGTCGCCGGCCGCGAGCCCGGGGTCCTGTACGCACTTGCCGAAGCTGCAGTAGTGCTCGCTGGGGCAGCTCCCGCACGGGTTCGGCCCGCCGGCGTCGACCGGGGCGCTGTCGCCGCCGCAGGCGATGAGCGCGAGCGCCAGGAACGGAGAGGCGATGAGTGACCGGGAGCGAGACGTCATGGGGCGCCCTCCGCGAACGGCTGGGGGTGGGTGGCGGCAACCATAGATGAGCCGGGACGAGCACCACAAGCCGGAGGCTCGGGGGACCGCTCCCCGCGCCTTTACGCCGGCGGTGCGGTCGGCGAGGATGGCGGGCGGGTCGGGCTCGTGCTCCGTGCCCGGCGCCCAGCTGACGGAGGCGGAGCATGCGCGCGCTGATCCTGGTCGACATCCAGAACGATTTCCTCCCCGGCGGGGCCCTCGCGGTCCCGAGCGGCGACGAGGTCGTCCCGGTCGCCAACGCCCTGCTGCCGCGCTTCGAGGTCGTCGTCGCCACCCAGGACTGGCACCCGGCGGACCACATGAGCTTCGCCGCCCACCACCCCGGCCACGAGGTCGGGGAGGTCGTCGATCTCGACGGGCTGTCCCAGGTCCTGTGGCCGGTCCACTGCGTTCAGGGCACGCGCGGCGCCGAGTTCGCGCCCGCGCTCTGCCAGGACGGCTGGAGCGCCGTCTTCGTAAAGGGCACCGACCCGCGGATCGACAGCTACAGCGGCTTCTTCGACAACGGCCACCGCGCCAGCACGGGGCTCGCCGACTGGCTCCGCGAGCGCGGGGTGGACGAGGTCTTCGTGATGGGGCTCGCGACGGACTACTGCGTGAAGTTCACCGCCCTCGACGCCGTCGGCGAGGGCTTCGCGACGCGCCTCGTGGGCGACGGCTGCCGCGGCGTCGAGCTGTCGCCGGGCGACGTGGACGCCGCCGTCGCCGAGCTCGTGGAGGCGGGGGTCACCGTCGTCCAGAGCGCGGACATCGCCTGAGCGCCGTTTGCTCTACCTCATTACGTTCTTGCTGGCGCTGCCCTCGGGGATCATCTGGATCTTCAACGCCGAGGTGCTCGTCGTCACCCAGGTGCAGAACGGGGGCGGCACGCCGTGGGTGATCGCGCTCATCACCACCGCTGGGCAGTTCTGCGGATACGCCACGCTGTATCTGTTCGCGAACCAGTTCCTCGCGCGGCTCAAGATCGTCCAGCGCGCCGTCGCGAAGATCGAGTCCAAGGTGAGGATCGACCGCCCGGGCTGGGGGACCTACGCCATGTTCGCGACTGGAGGCCTGTGCGGGATCCCGCCGCTCCTCGGGCTGTTCGCGCTGTATGGCAGCGCCCGCGCCGGCCGCCTCACGCGGCTGCTCATCGCGGCGGCGCCGGGCCGGATCTGCTGGTACATGACCTGGGCCTACGCGCCGGATTTCCTGCGCGAGAACTTCGGCCTCTTCACCTGAACGACCGCCGGCTGTGATATGTCGCCGGCGATGCTGCCACGCCTCAACGAGCTCGAGCCCGCCACCCGCCTGACCCGGGACCTCGTCTCCGCCCTCGGCGCCGCCGGCTTCGAGGGGGACGCCCACGTCGACCAGGCGGCGCGGCTCCTGGCCGCGACGGACAACTCCGTCTATCAGATCCTGCCTCAGGCGGTGGTCCATCCACGCCACCACGACGACGTCGTCAGGCTCTTCCGCGTCGCAGGCGAGCCGCGCTTCTCGAGCGTCTCGCTGACCGCTCGGGGTGGGGGCACCGGCACCAACGGACAGGCGCTGACGAGCGGCGTCGTGGTCGACGTCTCGCGGCACATGAACCGCGTGCTCGAGATCGATCCCGAGGCCAGGACGGCCCGGGTCGAGCCCGGCGTGGTGCTCGACCAGCTGAACGCGGCGCTCCGCCCGCACGGCCTCTTCTTCGCGCCGAACCTGTCGCCGTCGAGCCGCGCGACCATCGGCGGGATGATCGCGACCGACGCCAGCGGGGAAGGCTCGCGGGTGTACGGCAAGACCAGCCAGCACCTGCGTGAGCTCCGTGTGGTCCTCGTCGACGGGAGCGTCCTCGAGACGCGGCCCCTCGACCGCGCCGGGCTCGAGACGGCGAAGGCGACCCCGGGGCTCGTCGGCCACGTCCATCGCGAGGTCGACCGGGTCCTCGCCGAGCAGCGCGACAACATCGCGACCCGCTGGCCGCGCCTGACCCGCTACGTGACCGGCTACAACCTGGCGATGGCCCGCGGCGAGGACCCCGAGGGCCTCGATCTCAGCTGGATCGTCGCCGGCGCCGAGGGGACGCTCGGGGTCGTCACCGAGGCGACCTTGAAGCTGACGCCGCTGCCGAAGGCGCGCCGCCTGGTCGTCTTCAAGTACCAGCGCTTCGAGGACGCCCTCGCCTCGGCCGAGGTCCTCGTCGAAGCCGACCCCGGCGCCATCGAGACCATCGACGAGACGGTGCTCGCCCTGGCCCGCGAGGACGTCATCTTCGACGCCGTGAAGGACTACCTGGTCGACGAGCCGGGCGACCCGCCCACCAAGACCATCAACCTCGTCGAGTTCCGGGGCGACGACCCGACGGCCCTCGACGCCAAGCTCGACGCGCTGCTCGCGCGGACGCGAGCAGCCGCAGGGCAGCCCGGTCAGCCCATCGGCTGGGTCATCGCGAGCGACGAGCGGTCTCGCCTGGCGCTGTGGAGCTTGCGCAAGAAGGGGGTGGGTCTCCTCGGAGCGACGAAGGGCGCGCGCAAGCCGGTCCCCTTCGTCGAGGACACGGTCGTGCCGCCCGAGCGGCTCGCGGCCTACGTCGCGGAGTTCCGCGCGGTCCTCGAGGAGGAGGGGCTGCGATACGGGATGTTCGGCCACGTCGACGTCGGCTGCCTCCATGTGCGACCGGCGCTCGACCTGAAGGACCCGGAGGACGAGGCCCGCCTGCGGCGCGTCTCCGACAAGGTCCACGCCCTGGTCCGCCGCCACGGCGGCGTCATCTGGGGCGAGCACGGCAAGGGGATGCGCTCGGCCTACAGCCCCGAGGTCTTCGGCGAGGAGCTCTTCGCCGCGATGTGCGAGGTCAAGGGCGCCTTCGATCCCGACAACCGCCTGAACCCCGGCAAGGTCGCCACGCCGCCCGACCGGCCCGAGGCGCTGGTGTCGGTGGACGCGCCGCTCCGAGGCCATCAGGACCGCCAGGTCACCGCCGCCGCGCGCGAGCGCTTCGCCTTGAGCCTCGACTGCAACGGCAACGGGCAGTGCTTCGACTACCACCCCGACCACGTGATGTGCCCGTCGTCGAAGGTCACCCGCGACCGAGTGCATTCGCCGAAGGGGCGGGCGGGGGTCATGCGCGAGTGGCTGCGCCAGCTCTCCAACGCGGGCTTCGATGCAGGACGGGCGGGCGAGCGCCCGGGCGCGCTGCGGACGGCGCTGGGCTGGCCGGCGCGGCTGTGGCGGAGCGTCGCCCTGCGCTTCGGCCGCTACGATTACTCGCGCGAGGTCTACGACGCGATGGCGGGGTGCCTGGCGTGCAAGGCCTGCGCGACCCAGTGCCCGGTGAAGGTCGACGTGCCGGCGTTTCGCGCCGAGTTCATCGAGCTCTACCACCGTCGCTATCGGCGCCCGCTGAAGGACCACCTGGTCGCCGGGCTCGAGGGGCTCCTGCCGTGGCTCGCGCGGCTGCCGCGGCTGGCGAACGCGCTGATCCGCCCGCGGCCGATGCGCTGGTTGGTCGCCAAGCTCGGTGGCGTCGTCGATACCCCGACGGTCGCCGTCCGACCGCTCCGCCGTGGGCTCGCCGAGCGCGGGCTCCGGCTCTGGTCGCCGGCCGAGCTCGCCGCGGCGTCGCCGCCCGACGAAGCGGTCATCGTGATCCAGGACGCGTTCACGACGTTCTACGAGCCGCGGATCGTCCTGGCGGTCGTCGACGTGATCCGGGCGCTGGGGCGGACACCCTACGTCTTGCGCTTCGCACCCAACGGCAAGGCCCTGCACGTGAAGGGCTTTCTGCGGCGCTTCGAGCGGCGGGTCGCCAAGAACGTCGCCGCCCTGCGGCCCGTCGCCGCCCTCGGCCGACCGGTCGTCGGGGTCGACCCCGCGGTCGTCCTCACCTGGCGCGACGAGTACCCCGCGGCGCTCGGCCCGGGCGCCCCGCGGATCCCGGTCCTGCTGCTCCAGGAGTGGCTGAAGTCGGTCGCGCCGTCGCTGGCCTTGCCGCAGGAGTCCGGAGACGGCTCCCGCATGCCGTTCCGGCTCTTCGGGCACTGCACCGAGAAGACCGCTGTCACCGGCGCGGATCGGCTGTGGAGCGAGGTGTTCGCCGCCTTCGGCCTCCCGCTGGAGGTCGTCGAGGTCGGCTGCTGCGGCATGAGCGGCTTCTACGGCCACGACGTCGATCACGCCGCCGAGTCCCGCGGCATCTTCGAGATGAGCTGGGCCCGCCACCTCCCCGAGCCCGACGACGCCGACTCCCGCGGCCGCGTCCTCGTGACCGGCTTCTCGTGCCGTAGCCAGGTCGAGCGCATCCAGGACCACGTCCCCCGGCATCCCATCGAGGCCCTCGCGGAGCACCTGGCCACCCGGAAGAGCTGACAGCGCACCGAGCCGCGCTTCCGCCCGCGCCTACGCTTCCGCCTGCGCTCCCGCCCGTGCCTACGCCTGCGCTCCCGCCCGCGCCCGCGCCGACGCCCGCGCTCTCGCTTCCGCCCACGCCGACGCCCGCGCATCCGCCCACGCCCCCGCCCGCGCATCCGCCCACGCCCACGCCTGCGCTCCGCCCACGCCCACGCTTGCGCTCCGCCCACGCCCACGCCTGCGCTCCGCCCACGCCCAC
>Ga0209692_10000490_pt1 | contig 90815 bp, 83 predicted proteins | sample tdDd472_FD_187129 | JGI IMG/M metagenome (GOLD analysis project Ga0209692, IMG submission 187129) | Marine sediment microbial communities from the Atlantic coast under amendment with organic carbon and nitrate - tdDd47.2 (SPAdes)... | ecosystem: Environmental > Aquatic > Marine > Coastal >...
CCCTGACAGTCTCCATGACCGGCATGCCGGGAACGGTCTTCTCCCAGACCACCGCCCAAACCGCACGAGACGCCTACCGCTTCGGCGCAGGCGTCCGCCTCCTTCACGACAAAGGCATGAGCCTCGCCCTCAACTATCAGGGCGACGTCGAAGAACACGCCTCCAGCCACAGCCTCATGTGCGAAGCTCAGTTTGTGTTTTAGGTGGGGCGTTTCTTAATACTCGCCAAGATATGAAAACGCCCATGGGTTCTCATGAATGTTTGAATTCGTTGGTTCGGGAAATTTGATGAAATCGGTGATTCGTTGGATATGATTTTCAAGTCAGCTTAGTCTCTTGCGCTGAAACAAAGCTGATACCATCCGCCTGCACAGCTATCGCCGATGACGTCAGCGATGCGGCTGGCGGCGTGTGGCAGCACTCGGAACGTGATGTTAAATATTAATTTAAAACAGTTTATTATGGTTTATTTCACGTTAATTCACGTGACTCCTCATTGACTTCGGGAGGGCGTTTGCATTGAGTATTCAATGTGGCCATTCATTATAATATAATACAGCCTGCGAGTTCTTCACCAATGCTGCACCTGTGCTTTTGCCTGACGCGTTTTTCTTTAAGCCTTGTGTTTTTCATGGCGGCCTGTTTTGCTGTCTTGGTTTTGCCTGTGGGCGTGCTTGCCGCCGATTATATGGTGACCACCACCAATGATTCCGGGGCGGGGTCGCTTCGGAAGGCGCTTGCCAGTGCGGGCGACGGGGACAGGATCGTTGTCGCGCCGGGGGTGTCCGGCACCATCACGCTGGAGTCGGTGCTGCCCACGCTCAACTCGATCGAGTTCGTCAACGCGCAGGGCCTGAGCCTGTACATGCCCAATGGTGACGTCAACACGCATCCTTTAGTCGTTGGGAGCGGGAAAACCATCAGTGGCCTGCTGCCCGGTTCCATTACCACACGGGGAATAACCCAGCCGTCCGCCATATACGGGCAGGGCGCATTGACGTTTGCTGATGAAATGTCGGCAGCGCTTTCGGCAACCTCGGGCGACGATCTCACGCCGACCGTGGTTGCCATGAGTGACATCACTTTTGAAAAGGATATCTCCGGCTCCATCTTTGCGCAATCGGATGCGCCGGTTTTCGGGATACTGACTGGAGGAAACCTTTGGTTGAAGAGCCTGTCCGGTTCGATTGAGTCGAGAGGATCGACCGGCGGAGGGCTGGATGGGGATACCGTAACTATTCTCGGGGACCTTTCAGGATCAATTGTTTCCGTCATGAGCGGCAGCCATAGTCGCGGGATATACTCATCTCACGATGCGAACATCGGCTCTCTCTCCGGTTCCATTTTCGCAAGTGCGAAAAGGCATCAAGCCGGTGGAGTGTATGTGGAGAACGGGAATCTGAACATACACGGTCCGCTGTCAGGTTCCATTGCCGTTTCTGCCGGGACCCATGACGCCTACGGTCTGTATGCCACCAAGAGCATATCCCTTGGTGATATGTCCGGCGATATTTCTGTGGATGCGGCTGATTTGGCTGTCGGAATGTCGGCCTTTAAGAATGTGCTCATTGACGGCGACATGTCCGGTTCCGTTTCTGTCGCGGCACATTCAGGTAAAGCCGTCGGGATTGTATCAGGTAATGCTACCCAAATAAACGGTGATTTGTCTGGTTCAGTCTTTGTATCGGCTAGCAGTTCTGTCCATGGATTCGATACGGAATCATTTTTGTTGGATGGGAAAATGTCCGGCTCGCTTGTCGCAAGGACAAGCGGCCGCTATGCTGCCGGCATTGGGGCTACAGGACCGGAATTCAGGATCAATGATGTGTTTTCCGGTTCGGTTGATGTTTCGGCACAATCAGAAGCGTATGGATTGAAATCAATCAAGACAATAGCGCTCAATAACGGGTTGACCGGTTCCGTGACCTCCGTTGCCCGTAAAGATCGTGCCTATGGAATATTCTCGGAACAGGATATTGCGATTTCCAACGGTCTGTCCGGGACGGTATCCGCCACGGCCGGGGGCGCGCATGCGTATGGTTTGATGAGCATGTATGGGAAGATCGACAGCAACGGCGTCCCGCTTGCCATATCGGGCACTGTCTCAGCCTCGGCGAATGGGCGGGCTGTGGCGATTGCCGCGCCTCAGGGACTGAATCTCAACGTTACCGGTTCGCTGCGGGCAACCGACTCTTCCGGGAGCGGAGAGGCATACGCCATTCGGGCCGGGGCATATGATTGGCGGACATATAATTGGATTGACGGCGGCGCGGTCGATGACACCATCGTGCTCGGAGATGGCGCGAGCGTGGTCGGCAAGATTGATCTGGGCGGCGGCACCAACCTGCTGACGCTGGACGGCGCGGGCTCCATGAGTGGTGTGGTGAGCAATATCACCACCATGGTCAAGAGCGGTGCCGGGATATGGAGCACCGATGGCGATATCACTGCCAATGCGCTCTCTGTGCTGGGTGGAACGCTGAATGTGAATGTTGACCCGACTTCTATTTCCACAGTGCGGGTCGCGACTGATCTCGCGGTGCAGGATGCCACGCTGAAGGTGAATGGCTCACAGGCTGCTACGTCTATGCATGTTGCGAACGATCTGACGCTACAGGATGGCGCTCTCATCGTGAATGGCTCGCAGGGAACTGCCTCGACGGTGGAAATAGCACGCGACCTCATTGCCCGGAACAGCGCGGTGACGGTCAACGGCTCGCAAGCTGGTTCGTCCATGCGTATCACGAATGATTTCACGTTGCAGGATGGTACACTCAGCGTGAATGGGGCGCAGGGAACCGCCTCGGCTCTGCATGTCGCCAATGATCTCACGCTGCGCAACAGCACGGTGACGGTGGACGGTGCACAGGCTGCTTCGTCCGCGCTGTACGTTGCGAACAATCTGACAGTGCAGGACTGCGAATTGACAGTAAGCGGTTCACAGGCAGCGACGCCGGCGATGCAAGTCGACAATGATTTTGCGCTTCAAGGCGGGAAAATGCAGGTCGGTATTTCCCAGACAGCCACGCCGACAGTGCTGGTCACGAATAATTTTACCAACAACGGTGAAGTCACTTTTGTTCTCGACGGGATTGTGGAGAGCGGAAAAACTTTCACGGTCCTGTCGAGTGGAAACCTTCTCGGGGGCGGCGCATACAACATCGATTCCATGTTGCTCAGCACCGCTGTCGTGGGAAGCAATGTCAATGTGACCAAGAAGAGTTATCTGGATATTGTTGACACGAGCGATGAGAATGCCCTCGCGTTGGCAACGGCTCTTAATTCCCTTACTGGTACAGCCACAGGGGACATGGCGACTATTCTTGGTAAACTTGAGAACTCGCCTACTCAGGCAGCGTTCACTTCGTGTCTTGATGAACTCAGCGGCCTGTTTTCATCGGGCACCACAGCCATGAGCCTCGGCACGGCCCAGCAGCTTTCTCTCGCCACCCAGACGCGCATGGCGCAGATGCGTACCTATCAGACGTTCATGGCCCGCAACGAATACGCTCCTGATCCGGAAGACCCGGAATCATGGCCCATGGTGGCAAGCAACGGTGATCTGGCCGGTGTCATGTTCCGCGGGCCGGAATCGCGGCCCAACGGTGTGCATCTCCGTATGCTCGGGCGGACCGGATTGATGGACACCCACGGTGGCTATGACGGGTATGATTACCGGAGCATGATTATTTCCGGCGGATATGACCGCGTGTTGCGCGACGGGCTTCTCGCAGGTGTCAGCGGAGGCTATGCCCGCACCGACGCCGATTACAAGGATGCCGGGAAAAGCGATTCCGCGCTCGACAGCTATTCGCTGGGATTCTATGGCACATGGTTTGACGAGCAGTGGTACGTGGATGCCATGATTTCCGCCGCATACAACAAGTATGAATCAAACAGGCAGATTCCGGCGTTTGCACGAATCGCAAAGTCTGATTCCACCGGATACACCGTGTCTGCCAAGAGTGCCGGGGGCTACCGTTTTGATGTTGGCTCTTTCGGCCTGACTCCCAATATTTCGGTTGAGTACACGCGCTTCCATCAGAACGGCTACACGGAATCTGGTGCCGGGGCCGCCAACCTGACCCTGCCGGATGTGGACAGCAATTTCCTTGAAAGCGGCCTCGGACTCAAACTCGACCGTGCATGGCAGACCGGCTTCGGTCAGATCATCCCCGAAATCTCAGCCACATGGATACACGAGTGGTTCACGCAGGATAAATCCCTGACAGTCTCCATGACCGGCATGCCGGGAACGGTCTTCTCCCAGACCACCGCCCAAACCGCACGAGACGCCTACCGCTTCGGCGCAGGCGTCCGCCTCCTCCACGACAAAGGCATGAGCCTCGCCCTCAACTATCAGGGCGACGTCGAAGAACACGCCTCCAGCCATAGCCTCATGTGCGAAGCACAGTTCGTGTTTTAGGGGATGAGATCGAAGATATGAAGCTGTGCATTTAAAATGTGTACAGTGACAATGCCATGCAAATGCAGAAAGCCTCACAATGACATAAGTCTTTGTGAGGCTGGAATATTTGTGGAGACAGAAATCGGGAATGAACTGATGGCCTACTGATTACGAAGAAAATGTCTGGATTGTAGCCATTGAACTGATTGAACGCATTTTGTTGATTCTTTGTATGTTCGGACCATGATTGAGTATCTTGGTATACATTCTTCCCAAGAAGTGAATTCACCTCTGTCGAGAATGAAAGCTTAACGATTTAATCCTGGGGCTTGGGCAAATTGACATAGATGGTTGTCATCCCCGGTTCAGAGCTGTCTAGTTCAATGTCCCCGTCTTGGGCTTTGACCATTTTCATGGCTGAATACGTTCCCAGCCCTGTTCCGAATTTTTTCCCTGAGGAGATCATTTTGTTGAAAAAAGTGTCTCGTATGCTTTCTGGAACTTCTCCATAGTTGCGAATGGTGACTGAACAATAATCATTTTTGCTGAGGATAATTGAAACGGGCTTTCCTGGAGGAGAGGCTTCGTACGCATTGGTAAGCAAGTTCATGAAGGCGCTATATAGAAGGAACTCGTCACCATATACTAGAAATATATTATTTTCTTGATCCTTAGCGTCCATGCAGTCAATAGAAACATTTTGTTTGAAGGCCGATAGGGTTTCACCAATGCGGTCCACCACGGTGGAGATTACGTCGTGGAGGTTCACTGTGGTAAACGCTTTTTTGTAAGTCCCTTCCTCTATCCGATAGAGTGTCAGGCTTGAATCGATAGTTTGAAGCATTTGTTTCCCACTGTCCCGGATAAGACTCACAATAATTTTTTGATTTTCAGTTAAGTTGGAATCAGCAAGAATTGATTCAGGCAGTGATACGGAAGCTATCAGAGCGCTTCTCAGATCGTGCTGGACGATCTTATCGACTAAGTCTTTAACCTCAATTTCTTTGTACAATTGATCAACTTCATCTTGAAGTGAAGAGATGGCTCTTGTGGAGTCATTCAAAGCCATCTTAGTCGTTGATAACTCTTTCTTTGCGATACGTTGTTTTTTGTCATAAGAGCTAAGGCGCTCTAATGTATCTATTCGGTTTTCCTCCTGTGTTTCCATCATTCGTTTCTTTTTTTGTCTGTCCGACTGCAGTTTTGAAATCACGACATCTCGTTTCAAAACTTTTTTTTGAAGTTTGGATGTCTCGCTGTCGTTTGATGAAGTGGATGGAGTGTTTTTATCTTTTTGTTTGCCGATAGCAGCAATTATTCCAATAATAATACCGAGAAGCAAAGTTATCAGAAGTATAAATGCGCGGGATAATGATATCGTCCAAAACAAGAATGCGACCTGAACCTGCTCTGTGTTTTGAAGGATGAACAGCAGGAAGAGCAAAATGAGTGATAGGGTGACAGTCAGGTGTGCCTTTTGCTTGAATTTTGTGAGCATCCTTTGCATCAAAAACTCCGAAGTGGATCTGTTGCCTGTGAGGTTTGGAGTTAGTCTTTCTTCTCTTTGACGGAGTATTTGCCGCACCAGTCAGTTCCCTTTACTCGTGGCCATACGCCCATGGTGTTTTCTGAAACTGTAGAAACAGCTGGAGGGGAGAACCTGCACGTCCCATCCTCTTTGTATCCTGTCCGGACGGGAAAGTAGTAACGGCAGTTTTCACATGATTCATTCATAGAATGGCCTCTTTTGAGAATTGCTAGGGGAAGTCGCTACGTGTTGTTGGTTGTTAATTCGACGTTATGCTCCCCCATGGTATGGGGTCAATCACCATGCAGGAATTATAATGCTCTGCATTGAACGCATATATTTATTTCTGAATGATCAGAGTTGGTGAGCGTTCTGACAGCTGGAAATGTCGATGCTTGTCTGGATTATGAAATCAATTGACTTGATGCCGGCTTCAATGAGTATGACAATTCTGGGGATACCCCCCCCCATAATTGTTGGAATTAAGACATGTGGCTGCCCCTATCCCCTTGGTACCCTGCCCCTACACAAAGCCAATATCATCCGCCTGAACCGCGTCGCCGCTGATGTCAGCGATGTGGATGGCGGTTTCGCTGCCTGTGCCGTCGGCGTCGTAGTAGAGCGAGGCGTCGTCGAAGATGAAACAGGCGTCGTTGACGTTGACGTCTGCGGCATCGGTGAAGAAATGGTCCGCCGCGAGGGTGCCGGTCCCGGGCTGGCCGAATTGTTCGAAGTCAAAGCCGAAGGTGTCGTCGGCGTGGGAAAAGTCGGTCACCGTGTCCCCGCCGTGGTCGGTGTCGCCGTAGTGGAACAGGTCCGATCCCGAGCCGCCCGTGAGCTGGTCTTTGCCCGTGCCGCCAAAGAGGGTGTCATCGCCGCCGAAGCCGGAAATCTCGTCGTCGCCGCGCCAACTGCACAGGTTGTTGTCAGCAGTGTTGCCAAAGATCAGGTCGTCGCCGTCACCCGTGTGGACATTCTCTATGATCGAGCCTGCCGCAATGGTGAGGGTTTCGCCGTCTATGGTGCTGGTCGCGCCGTCAGCCAGATTGATGGTCGAGGCCGTGGTTACGGCAGAGGCGTTGATGGTGTCGATGCCCGCGGTGTCGGTCAGCAATGCGCGTGAGGTGTCTACCGTGGAAAGTTCGCTGAATTCATTGGTAAAGACGTACAGGTCGTTGCTGTCGTCCGTGTCGCCGTACAGGGTCATGGTCCATGATTCGAAGGTGCGGTCATCTCCCAGCGCGGAGTTCGCGGCGGTCAGGGTCCAGTCGCCGAAACCGTCTTCCCCGAAGTGCTGGGAGGAACCGAAGAGGAAGGAGTCTGATTCTCTGAAAACATGGGTGAAATCTGACCCGTGATATGTGATGAAGCTGTTGTCGATAATCCAGCTCGTGGTGCCGTCCGGGGAGGTGAGCGTCAGCGTCAGGCCTGCCGGATCATGCCCGAGGATGGTGATATCGATGGTGACGTGCTCCACTGACATGTGCGAACCGATGGAGATGGTGCTGGATGTGCTTTCGCCGATGGCAAACGGTGTATTGGGCGTGGCACTTTGTGTCAGGGTTTGCAGGTTGGCGGCGGTGTGCACGCCGTGATCCCATGATTCGGACAGCCGGACAGCGGCAAGGGCATCGACCAGACCGAAGCCGTAGTCGTGGCTGACATGCATGCCTCCCCCGTTCAAGTTTGACGCGCCGTTGTCCTGCCAATCCCAGTGTATGTAGGGACTCGGTTCGCTGGTCATCTGGTCGGTGCGTTTCGCCGTGGAGGCAAGAATCGTTTGTACATCGCGGTATCCCAGATCGGGATTGGCTTCCAGCATGAGGGCAACGACCCCGGAAACAAAGGGGGCGGCGGCAGATGTCCCGCCGAAAGAACAGTAATCGCCATCAGGATTGTAGCCAGCCGAGCCGGTTCTGTCCGTGGAAGCGGTATCGATTCCCGGCGCGGAAACCCAGAGATCGGACCCGGGACAGGAGAAATATGCAAATGAACCATCTTCAGCCGTGGCGGCAACCGTGATGACATCATGGTAGCCCGTGACCATATCCTTGGAAGTTGATTCGAAAGTGCCCCGTTCATTGCCTGCGGATTTGACGATGACGGTTCCGAGGCCGTCCCGTCCGTTTTCCGAGAGTGCGTGCAGGCCATCCGTATAAGAGGTGGTGTCCACAAAAGAGCCATTTCTAAAGCTCATGTTCAACACGTCAGCGTATGTTGCGTGTTGGAGACAGCGAAGTATTTCCGTGTGGAACGTGATATCGTCAATTATGGGAAATTGTACGTGGCCCATGGAGAACTGGGCATCATATGCGACACCTACGATTCCTATCCCGTTTCTGGCCGCCAGGGTGATGCCCGCACAGCTTGTTCCGTGACGTTCCGCCGGAGTTTGGTGGCTTGGATCGTTGGTTTGGAATTTCCCATCATATCCATATTCGGGGAGATAGTTCGCCGCCAGATCGGGATGGGTGAATTCCACGCCGTCGTCGATAAAACTCACGATGACGCCTTTTCCGGTGAAATCATCCCATACCGGAATGACGTTGATGTCGTTTCCCGGCGAAAGCGTGTTTTCATATGCCCATTGTGTCGGGAACAGCGGGTCGCTTATGCCGTGAGGATACACCGGCGCAGGTGGTTCCTGTGGATCGAAAAGCTGATCGCTGTCATGAAGTGCCGGGAAAGGGAGCGAAGTGGCATGTGATGTGTCAGGCAGGGATGAGGCGTGGTGAAAAAGATCAGGGGACGTTGCTCCGGGAGCGACTGAAAGGGGGGCTGCCGTGAACACGTCATTGAACTGGGGAATACCGAAGACATCGAAGGTGAGGCCAAGGCCGAGGAGAGGAGAACCCTCGCCCTCCGCGGGTGTCCCGAATATGCCTGTCTGTCCTTCAGGCGTACCGCCGTCCTCGCCTGCGGGTTGCGCGGCTTCCGTTTCCGGCTCAAGTGGAGTGCTTGTGTCTGCGTTTTGAAAGTCTTCGCGGGTCTCTTCAAGTGACTCGATCTGCTCTTGCATCTGAACCATGTCATATCTAAGCACATATAAAAGAATGCCGCAATTATTAAGAATTTCTGATTGGAAATCCCATTGTAAACCGAAGATAACCGTTCAACGAAGCGGTTTCGTCTCAGAATCAAGAAAAGGTACAATCCTGATTTGATCAGAATTGTACCTTTTATAATCCTGGCCACAATACGGATGCATTGTGGCCAGGAATGCCGTTAGGCTTTAGCTGTTATTGGTTTAGTACAAACCGGTCGGGTGGCAAGAGGAATTTGCGCAACCAGTCAGGTCCTTGTCGCCGGAGAATTCTTCTTCGTGACAAGAGAGGCAAGTGGTTTGTTCTGTGCCCTTCACATGCATTGCACGGAAGTAGGACTTGGTTCCCTGAGCATCCGGAGCCATGTCGGTGTGACAGTTCGAGCAGGACTCAGGTTCGTCTGCAACGCTGTTTTTGTGGTGACAGGTGAAGCAATCAATATCTTCATGGCTGGAATGGTTGAAGACAACTCCGAGGTTCCGTTTGCTGTTTCCTTCGATGTAATTGATCTCAAGATCATCTTCAGGAGCCTCGATAGCTGATTCCAGTTCTGCCTGAGCAAAGGCCAATACTGCGGTAAAACCAACACACAGCAGGGACATGATGAATATTTTTTTCATTATATTTCCTTAAGGTATGATGGTTTACGCTTTTGTTTTGGAGCCGAAACGACCGGCGAGCAAATCGCGGCGGTTGACGCCGCCTTTGGCCTGTGCGGTTCTTACCATTTTGCGTCCATCCACAGATGCGAGCAGGTTGCCGTTATAGCTTTCCGGCGGAGCAGTGCATAAGTAGATGACACGGACAGACTCGGGGTCTGCAAGGTAGGCGTCAGGATTGGTCTTCTTCACCTCTGCCAGACGTTTTTTCGCGAGAATGAGCATTTCTTCACGGTCGCCAAAGTTCATGGTGCCGGTGGGGCAGCTCTGAACACAGGCGGGAAGACGGCCCGCTTCAACACGATCCACGCACATGTCGCACTTGAACCATTGTCCGGTTTCCTCATCCATGCGCGGCACGTTGTATGGACACAGTTCTTCACTGGTAACCTTGTCGCCAATGCCGGTCGTGCGGCTGTTCATGACAACTGCTCCGGTTTTGGCGTCTTGTACGATACCGTTGTCGCAGTACATGTTTCCGATGTACTTGCACGGAGGTTCAAGGCAGTGGCGGCACTGTTCCGGGAAGAAGTTCCATTGCAGTTTGCCATTGGCATCACGCACTTCGTGGAAACGAACAAGACGGATAGTCTTGGAAGACAGGTCCTGCGGGTTCTGATGGGAGCCGACGTTGCGGGTCTTTTCAGCAGGGAGGTTTTTCCACTGCTTGCATGCTACCTGACAACCACGACATGCAGTACAAAGGGACAAATCAACGAAAAAGCTTTTACCATTCATTATTTATCCCCTTCCTTCCACTTGCGTACGTTGACCATGAACGCCTTGTACTCAGGAATACCGGTGTTCGGGTCGCCAACATTTGGTGTTACAATGTTTGCAGAGTCGCCGCCGTCGACAGGCATGACCCAGCCGTAGTGCCACGGCATGCCGACCATATGAACGTCATGGCCATCAATATTGTACGGCTGAATGCGTTCGGTAACCATTGCGATCGCCCATAAGGAACCACGCACACTTTCGACGGTGACTTTTTCACCGTTTTCAATGCCGCGAAGTTTTGCGAGCTGCGGGCTGATTTCGACAAACATCTGCGGTTCGGCTTCCACCAACCAGCTACACCAGCGGGTCATGGACCCTGTCTGCCAGTGTTCGGTCACGCGGTAAGTCGATCCGACAAATGGGTAGCGCGGATTGCAGACGGCTTTCTCTTCACCTTGTATCTGAACCGCAGTCGGGTTGTGGAGCGTGCCGGAGAACGGATGCTTTTTAACCGGACATTCCAGCGGTTCGTAGTATTCAGGCAAGGGACCATCAGCGCGACCAGGACCAAAGAGCTGGCCAAAGCCGTGTTTGCGCATGATGAACGGATGCTTGGTGCCGGGAGCCCAGCCACCATCAGGAACGTCGCCTTCCCATTTTTTGCCGTTCCATTCGATGACAGCGCGTTCCGGATCCCAGGGCCTGCCCTGTTGATCGACGGATGCTCTGTTGTAAATGATACGGCGGTTGACAGGCCAGCACCATGTCCAGTTCGGGAACAGGCCGATCTTTTCCTGCATGGGAGTCTGGCTGGAGTTGTGGCGCTCGGATTTGTTTTCCGTATCGCTCACGGAGTTGCAGTACAGCCAGTTGCCGGATGTGGTGGAACCGTCATCCTGCAAGTATGCAAAGCTCGGGACCTGCTGTCCTTTCTTGAACGTCTTGCCTTTGACGACAGTGTCTTTGGTGAACCAGCCGTTGATGAGCCGTGCGGTTTTCTGTGCGCTGAATTCCATGTGGTGATGGTTGTTTTCTTCGCACATGTTGTTGAAGCTCAGGCGGGTGATCGGTTCAGGGTATGCTCCACCTTCCTCTTCATAGAGGCGGACCATTTCTTCCCACAGTTCGTGGAAGTAATGACCGTCGGTGAGTACGCCGTTCTTGGGTTCCGGACCGGCATAGCGCCACTGCATCCAGCGACCGGAGTTGGAAACCGAGCCTTCCTTTTCGATTGCCGTTGCGCAAGGAATGAAGAAGGTTTCAGTTTTTACTTTGGCGGGGTCCATTCCGGGGCCCTTCCAGAAGCTTGATGTCTCACAGTCAAAGACGTTGACGTTGACCATCCAATCCAGCTCGCCAATAGCTTTACGCGTCTTTTCCGAGTCAGGGCCGGAACATGCCGGGTTCATACCCCAGATCCATGCACCGGTGAATCCGCCATTGTACATGCGGTCGATGAGCGGAATCCAGGAGTATTCACTGGCCTTGTGGTTTTCCAGCTTTGGCAGGTAGTTATAGGAATCCTGTGGGGTATCATCGGAGTACATGGCCTTGAGCAGGCTGGCAGAGTACTTGGGGTAATTCTGCCACCAGTTTGCGCTCATCGGGTCATTGGTCACAGGCGCAAACTTCTTGTTGTACTGGTCAAGACTGTCCAGTCCGGCAAGAGGTGTTGCGATGTATCCCGGGAGGATGTGATAGAGAAGGGCGTAGTCGGTAGAACCCTGCACGTTGCATTCGCCGCGCAGTGCGTTCACACCGCCGCCAGCGATACCGATGTTGCCGAGCATGAGCTGAATCATGGCCATGGCGCGGATGTTCTGCACGCCAACGGAGTGCTGGGTCCAGCCCATTGCGTACATGATGGTACCGGCTTTTTTCTTGGTGCCGGTAGCAGAGTATGCATCGTAGAGTTCGACCAAATCCTCAGGGGAAACACCCGACATCTTTGAAACCTTATCCAAAGTATACCGTTCGTAATGCTTTTTCACGATCTGGAAAACGCAACGAGGGTGTTTCAGGGACTTGTCCATTTTGGGGACGCCGTTTGCGTCATTCTCAAATGCCCATTTGGATTTGTCATACGAGGCGGTTTTGGAATCAAAACCGGAGAAAAGGCCGTCCTCGAATTTGTAATCCTTGCCAACGATGAAAGAGGCGTTGGTGTAATCACGCATGTATTCGAGGAAAAAACGCTTATTCTCGATAATATACTTAATCATACCGCCGAGAACGGCGATATCAGAACCGGAACGAAGCGCAATATGCTTGTCGGAACGAGCGGAAGTACGTGTGAAACGTGGATCAACATGAATGATCTTTCCGCCCTTGGCCTGCGCTTTCAAAGCCCATTTGAAGGAAATGGGATGGTTTTCGGCAGCATTGCTGCCCATTATCAAAATACAATCACTGTTCTGTAAATCATTCCAGTGGTTGGTCATCGCACCGCGTCCGAACGACTCTCCCAGAGCCGCAACAGTTGCACTGTGTCAGATACGGGCCTGATGTTCGAGATAGACAATTCCCTGCGAACGCATGAAACTGTGCATTGCGTAACATTCTTCGTTGTCCAGCGCTGCAGAACCGAGGCAGGCTACACCCATGTTACGGTTAACGACTTGACCTTTTTCGTTCTTTTCCTGGAAGGATTTATCGCGGGATTTCTTGGCAAGCTTGGCGATGCGTTTTTTGCACCAGTCCCAGCTTTTTTCTTCCCATTCACCGGAGTAGGGTGCGCGGTAGAGGCATTTGCCCGTCCGCAGATCGTTCTCGGTCATTTGGATGGAGCTTGCGCCCTTTGCACAGAGAGAACCTTCATTGATGGGGTGGTCGGGGTTTCCTTCCACGTTGATGGCTCTTTTGGTCTCCAAAGAGGTAGTGACTACCAATCCACAACCGACAGAACAATAAGCACAGATAGAAGTAGTTTCTTTACTCCAGGTCGGCTTCATTTGAGCAATTTTATCGTCAACCGTCTTCTTGCATCCAACACCGAGGCCAGCAAAGGCTACGCCAAGGGCTGTTGTTGAAGACAGCTTTACAAAATCACGACGATTCAGTTTCATTCCGTAATCCTTAAGTTGTTGTTATCGTCCACGAATCTCACAGCCGAGCACTGTAAGGCGTCTATAGCCGTAGAGCGCCACAGGAGGCTCATGAAAAGCCATGCCATCGCAAAAAGAAACCGGAGTCCAAGTGACAACTCGAACCTCCAGCGTTTTGGCATACTCTTCACACGCTTCAAGAGACACCCCAAGCCCTCCAAAAGGAAGATCGGCAGTGCTCCGCGCTGTAATAGATTTTCCATTGAGTGCCATAATGCACCTCCCTTACCGTTACTTTCGTACTTCATGTACAAAAGGGGTTAGGAATTATGGAGAATCCGGAAGGACGGCAAAAAAAAGTGACATCCCCATGGTTGTGCACAACTTTTTATTATGCCCAACTTGTCATAATAATTGGTTTCTTTGGGAGGCGTTGTCCGCCAAAAAGGATGGTTTTTGGAAGTGGCAGATTGGTCGGAATTTCTGGGAGGCCAACCTTGTGAAATTGTTTTCAGGGGGGATGAAGAAAGGCCGGCTGTATCTTCAAGCGATGGGCGCGCTGATACCTACACGCATAAGCTCAAGGGGGGATGAGGGCGGAAGCCTGAAAGCCCTGCAAGAACTGCTCGGCCATGACGAGTTCAAAACAACATCCGATACCTATGCCCACGTTACCGAAGACCACCTACAGGAAGCGGTGAACTTGGTGAAGCTTGGGCCGTTGGATCTTTTTACTCACAAAAAGTAGCAAATCAGAGGGTTTTACTTCTCGTTGTCAGAAGCTTCTTTGATCCATTCAAATGCTTTGGTGGATACGTATGGGCCGAAAAGGCAAGTCAGGGCTATGAAGTTGTTTCCTCGATCCCACCATATTCCACGAAAAAGATCCCAATCCCACCGGTACAATTTCCAAATACGGCTGAATGAACCACTGTAGCTTGGTAAGAAATCCCAGCTGCCTCGTCTTGTGACATCATAATAAAATAAATACAGTAGGGAGATCACTTGCAGCACAATGAATACCCTGAAGGATAGTTCACTTCTAAATAATTTTTTAATTCTATCCATGTGATTTTCCCTTTGTGTGTGGTTTTGGTTTGGACTTACTGCACAATCCAAAGCGTATCAAGATTGAAACACAAAAAAGAGGGATCCGTTAGGGACCCCGACTATGGGTCGAGGGACCCAATACGGGGTCCCTCGACCGTCGTTTTCCATAGTTTTCGGAGGTACAAAAAAAGGCTGACAATGGGTGGAAACCCTTGTCAGCCCTTGATTTACCGTGGAGCCAGAAATCGGAGTTGAACCGACGACCTACTGATTACGAATCAGTTGCTCTACCAACTGAGCTATTCTGGCGAAACGGGAGCTAGTTTTTAAACCAGTGGCCCGGAGTGGTCAAGGAAAAATGATGCACTTGTTGTGTCGGGGGGTAACTTGCTTGGGGTTTGTGTGTGCGGGCGTGGGCGCGGGGGATATCGGTAGACTGTGGCAGGGCGTTTCGGATACAGGACAAAGGGTGGACTTGGGGATTGGGAGAAGTGGTTGTCCGCTTCATGTGGTGCGTTTTGTTGGAGCAGGGAGAGGGCCGGGAGGTTTTCAGTGAACATATCCATTACATATATCCATCATAATTGTTTTGTCATGAAAACCGAGGGGCGTGCGTTTCTGTTTGATTATCCCGGTGACGCGCATTTGCCGGACGGTGGGGAGGCCATGGTTCAGGAGGCGGTTGCCGGAACCGATCTGGCTGTTTTCATTTCGCACAGTCATGAAGATCACTTGAATAATGATCTTGTGACCATGGCTTCGACGGCGGATTCGGTGCGGTATGTTCTGTCGGATGATGTCGAGGATATGCGCCCGGAAACCATACCCTCAGGGGCGGAGGTGTTGATTGTCGAGCCGGACGAGCGGTATGAGTTTGGCGGCATGACCGTCGAGACGCTGTTGAGCAACGACCTCGGCGTCGCTTTTATGGTGGAGGACGGAGATTTTCGTTTTTATTTCGGCGGAGACCTCGCCAAGTGGGTCTGGCCGTCGGCTTCGGAAAAAGAGTCGTCGTTTACCGAGCGGTTTTATCGGCGGGCCATGGAGCGGGTGCGGGATTTCAAGCCGCATGTGGCGTTTTCCAACGTGGACAGGCGGCTGGACAATCTGGCGGGTGGGGACGAGGCGTGCCGTTTTGCCGGGGCCGAAGTCTTTGTGCCCATGCACACCTTTGGCCGGACTGACTGGCTTTCCGATTTTCAACGGCTGGTCGGGGATACCGAATCCAGACTTTTCATCTATTCCCGTCCCGGCGAGAGGGGCGATTTTTCCTTCTGAGTTTGCGAAAAACGGCTGTCACTGCTAAACATATTCAACTATCCGGACTCTTTTTCTGATGGGGGCGTTGTGTTGAAGCGATATGTGAAGGCTCTGGCTGTTGTTCTGCTTTTCTGTCTGTTTGTCCTGCCGCAGGTGGTCCCGGCTGTTGAAAAATCCGGGAGCGAAGCCGTTTCCATTCCGGCTGATGCCACGCCTGCACAGGTGAAGGAAATCCTTGCGGGCATGAGTGACGAGCAGGTGCGGCGGCTGCTTATTGCGGAATTGCAAAAAGGGGCGGCTCAGTCTCCTGCGGTTGAGGAACATCAGGGACTGGCGGGTGCGATTGTCCGGGGGAAACAGCTTGTCCAACAGGTGCATGAGCGTTTTTCTCATCTGCTTTCCGGAGCGGCCGAAGCTCCCCGGCTGCTTCCTGTCACCTTGCAGTCCTTGACCGGAAACGGCGCATACCCTCCGGGGCAGCTCGGCCTTGGTCTCGGTGCCATAACGCTCATGTGGTTTTTGGCGTGCTGGCTTGTCGGCAAGCGGACCGACAGACTGCGCGTCCGGATCGAGGATGTGAGTCGAGGCGCTTCGCTGCCAACGCGGCTCGGCAGACTGTTCGCCCGAGCCGGATTCGATCTGCTCGCCGTGCTGGTCATAACGCTCATAACCCTGATTCCGTATCTGGTGCTTTTCAATGAACCCGCGACGGGACGGCCCGTGATTTTCGCATGGCTCGGCGCAATGTTCACAGTCGAGCTTGTTCGGCTTGTCGCCCGTTTCATTCTCGCGCCGAATGTCGGCGTCATTCGTTTTCTCCCTCTCAGTGACGAGACTGCCTGCTACCTCTATAAGTGGGTGCTCCGTCTCGCATGGGTCGTGGCCTTCGGCATGCTCCTGAGCAGTCTTGTTCGCATGACACGAGGCAGCGAGCTGCTGTTCCTGCTCATCCTTTCCATGACCGGATTCATCGTTGCCGTCACGATCAGTCTGGTGGCCCTGTGGAACAAGAACAGGGTGGCTGATACCATCAGGGGGGGAGCCGTGGAATCTTCGCTGAAATACCAGCTTGCCGGGGCATGGCATGTCTCGGTTATCGTGTATGTCATGGGTTTCTGGCTTTTCTGGGTGGTGGCGCTTCTGGTCTTCGGTGAAGAGGCCATGCTGGCCGGGGTCGGGACTTTGCTGATTGTCCCCGGATGTTTTCTTGCCGATTGGGCCACGCAGCGGCTGGTGACGTTTGCGGTTGATTTGGCTGCTCCCCGGCCTGTGGAATCAGACGAGGACGAGCCAGAAGGCAGCGACACCGGCGAACCCGTCATATCCAAATTTCAGCGATTCCTGTCTTCGGGGTTCCGCATTCTGATTTTTGCTGCATCAACGGGTATTCTGCTGCGGATATGGGGGCTTGATATTCCCGTCGGCAGAGCCACGATCGGCGCGGGGATCGATATTCTGCTGACATTGGTGCTGGCGTATATTTTCTGGGTGTTCATTTCCAATTATATCGAAAGGAAGCTGAGGGAGAATCAGCCGGATGGGCCAGATGATTCCGGTGAAGGAGGCGGTGGTCCGGGGGGCGACCGGCTTTCCACTTTGCTTCATCTGGTCAAGAAGTTCATTTTTGCGGGGATCACCGTGATAACGGTCCTGATAGTGCTCTCATCCCTTGGGGTGGATATCGGCCCGCTTATCGCCGGTGCCAGTGTGTTCGGTATCGCCATCGGCTTTGGAGCCCAGACACTCGTCAAGGACATCATTTCCGGAATTTTCTTTCTTATGGATGATGCCTTCCGTGTGGGGGACTACATTGAGGTCGGCAAGGCCATGGGTACGGTCGAGGAGATTTCGGTCCGGTCCTTCAAGCTTCGTCACCATCTCGGGATGCTGTATACCATCCCGTTCGGCTCCATAAAGGACGTCAAGAACATGTCCCGTGACTGGTCGATCATGAAGCTCAAGTATCTTGTGCCGTTTGATACGGATATTCAGCAGGTCAAGAAAATCATCAAGTCCATCAACAAGGAAATCCGGGCTATTCCCGAACTGGATGAGATGATGCTTTCGGACATCAAGAGTCAGGGCGTCAAGGCCATGGAAGAATACGGCATGCGTATGCGTGTGAAGTTCATGACCAAACCGGGCGGGCAGTTTACCTTGCGTAAGCTCGTTCTCGCCAAGATGCGCAAGAAGTTCGAAGAGGCGGGAATCGAGTTCGCCAAACCGCGTGTTTCGGTCCATGTGCCGGGTGAGCAGGATTTCACGGAACAGGAAGCGCAGGCGGCAGCTGCCGCGAGCAGCCTCGTGGACAAAACGGGCAAGGGGCATGGGACTGAAAAAGGGAAATAGTATTCATTTTTGTTGACCCATTGTGTGCCCCGGTATATCGAGCGCCATGCCATACACACTTTCATTTGAGGACAGGGACGGTTGGCTCCACGCGTCAACCAGTGGCTCTGTTCGTAATTGTTTCGAATTATTTGAAAAAGCGCATTCCATTGTGAGTGCCGCCATGAGCCGGAATATATCTCGCGTACTTGTTGACGACCGGGTTGTTTCCATGCAGATCGACGCGCATGATGCCAGCCTGTTGGCCGACAGCATGGAGGACGCCGGTCTACAGGCGAGAGGGCTTCGCATAGCATGTATTCATGCCCCGGAGTACAGTACTGTTTACAGGCTGTTTGAAACCGGCCATCAAAGCCGCTCCCTGAATTTTCGCGTTTTCTCCGACAAAGCCGCTGCCCTTGAATGGGTGCTCGCTGATTGACGGTCCCGCCGTTTCCGATAGATCGGTTCCCCTCTTGTTCCCTGCGCCGGTTCGGGTTACGGTCTCCAAGTCGTTTTCAACCTTTACCTGAACCGGGAGCCGCCCTTGAGCGCCAAGGATAATCTGCACGCATTTTTTTACCCCGAGACCGTGGCCGTCATCGGCGCATCCGCTTCCCCCGGCAAGGTGGGGCATACCATTGTCAGAAACATGCTCGATGCCGGATTCAAGGGGAAAATCTTCCCTGTGAATCCCAAGGCGAGGGAGATCGAAGGGCTGGCCGTAGTCAATGACATTGCCGACCTGCCGCGAGGTCTCGACCTTGGCGTTATTTCCGTGCCGCAGCAGTTTGTGGTCCCGTCCCTTGAAGCTCTTGCCGAAATCGGCACCAAAACAGCCATCATTATCACTGCCGGTTTCAAGGAAGTCGGCAAGGACGGGTATCATCTGGAGCAGAAGATTCGTGAAATCTGCGAAAAGAACGATATCGCACTGCTCGGTCCCAATTGTCTCGGCATGATGAACACCAGCGCCGGTGTGAATGCCTCTTTTGCGGCAGGACAACCCGGTTCCGGTTCCATCGCGTTCTTTTCCCAGTCCGGCGCGCTCTGTGTTGCCATTCTCGACTGGGCGCTCGGTGAAAACGTCGGTTTTTCCAAGTTCATCAGCCTCGGTAACAAGGCCGTTCTCGATGAAGCGGATATGCTGCGTTATCTCAACAAGGACGATGCCACCAAGGTCATTCTCGGCTACATTGAAAATGTCGAACACGGTGAAGCGTTCCTCCGCGAGGCTCGGAAAACCAGCCTGAACAAGCCGGTCATCATGATTAAATCAGGTACCACCGCTGCCGGTGCCAAGGCCGCTTCTTCCCACACCGGGGCCATCGCCGGGTCGGACCAGAGTTATTCCGCAGCCTTTCGTCAGTCCGGGGTCATCCGCGTGGACGATGTGGCGTCACTTTTCAATCTTGCTCAGGCTTTTTCTACCCAGCCGCTGCCCAAAGGGCCGAACCTCGCGGTCGTCACCAATTCCGGCGGACCGGGGATTCTCACCGCTGATACGGCAGACCGTTCCAGTCTGACCATGGCGGCTCTTTCCTCTAAGACTATTCAGAAGCTTCAGGAATTTCTGCCCAGCTATGCGGCCTTCTACAATCCGGTGGACATCATCGGTGATGCGAATGCCGAGCGTTATCGGAAAACCCTTGCCGTGGTCGCCGAGGACCCTATGGTCCATTCCATTCTCGTCATGCTGACGCCCACTGCCGCCGTGGAGATCGAAGAGACTGCCGAAGCCGTCATTCGTACCGCGCAGAAGTGCGGCAAGCCTGTTTTTGCCTGTTTCATGGGCAAAACGCGTGTCAGAAAGGCGCGCACCATGCTCATGGAAGCGGGAATTCCATGTTATTCATTTCCCGAACCCGCCGTGCGTTCCATCGAGACCATGTACAAGTATTATCTCTGGAAAAACAGGCCGGAGCAGCAGTATGCCGAGGTGCAGGGCGACCGAGAGCGTGCGCTCAAGGTTATTCGTGAGCACGAACGTCGCAGCGAACCGGAAATCGTTGAATTCGAAGCGCAGGAGATACTCAAGGCCTATGGCCTTCCCACGCCCAAAACGGTTCTGGCCCGTTCCAGTGACGAGGCCGTGGCAGCCGCCGAGGAAATGGGTTATCCCGTCGTGCTTAAGATCGCTTCGCCGGATATTTCGCACAAGTCCGATGTCGGCGGTGTCAAGGTGGATCTGCGTAACGCACGTGAAGTCATGGCCTCGTTCAAGGACATCACCGCCCGTGCCCAGCGCATGCGCCGGGATGCGTACATCGCAGGTTGTCTCGTTCAGGAGATGGCCCCTCCCGGAGTCAAGGAAGTCATTATCGGGTTCAAGCGGGATGAGCAGTTCGGGCCGATGCTCATGTTCGGACTCGGCGGAATTTACGTTGAGATAATGAAGGACATTTCCTTCAAGCTCGCGCCTCTTTCCCGACAGAATGCCTTTGAAATCGTCCGCGAGATCAAATCCTACATGCTGCTCAAGGGACTCAAGGGAGAGTTGCCCATCAATTTCTCCGCCCTCGAAGATATCATTTTGACCATGTCGCAGCTTGCTATCGATCTTCCGCAGGTCTGGGAGGCCGAGTTCAACCCCGTGCTGGTCAATCATGAACGCGCCATCGTGGCTGATGTTAGAATGACTTTGTTGTTGAAGTAGAGGGGATGCCGCTTCGCGGCGTTGTCGGGTGACTTCGCCTCCGGCGGCCAGAGGGCTATACCCTCTGGATTCCCTTTCTCGCCTCTGGCGAAATGATTTATAATAAAAGAAACGGCGCATGCTTTTTAAGCATGCGACGTTTCTTTTATATACACTTTCGCCGGAGGCGACCTGGGATTCTTAAGGCCCTCGGCCTTAAGCCGTCGGAGACATACTCATCCGACAACGCCGCAAAGCGGCATCCCCTTTTCTTCTAGTCTTTTTTCGGCTTGTAGGGCTTCTTGAAGGGCCGCTTGCCGTATCGGGGACCGCCTGGTTTTTTGTAATCGCGGCGATAGGGTTTCTTTTGGAATTCGCCTCGGGTGACGAGCGGGCGGCCATCGCGGCTGTTGACGCGGTCGATGACGAGCTTTGCTTCGGCACCGGGCACGGTGAACGTGGTGCGGTTGCCCTGAAGACGGACGTGCTGAATGGACCAAGCCTTGATTTTGGCGGTCTTGGAGATGAAGTCCACGAATTTCTTGGGCGTCATGCCGTGGGCGCGGCCAAGGGCACAGACGAGATCGGCACGGCCCCGGTTGGAGGGGCTGATGACGTCGATTTCGCGATAGCTGGATTCGACAAGCTCGTCGCCGAAGGAATGGCGGAGCAGGGCGGCGACAACTTCAGCGGGCTCTTTTTCTTCCATGAGGTTCTTGGCCATTTCCAAGTAGGAACTGTGGGAGTCGCCTTCGAGAATTTCCTCAAGCAGTGAAACCATCCGGGTTTTCTTGGAGTAGATGACGTCCTGAATCCGCGGCAGCTTTTCCTTGGTGATCTCAATGCCGGAGCTCTTGGAAATGTACATGAGCTTGCGGAATTCACCGGGGGCGATGAGGGTTATGGCAACACCTTTCTTGCCTGCGCGGCCGGTACGGCCGGTGCGGTGAACAAAGGTCTGCGGGTCCTGCGGGATGGCGAAGTTGACCACATGGGTGAGATCCGGGACATCAATGCCGCGTGCGGCCACGTCGGTTGCGACGAGGATGGTTGCCCGACGTTTCTTAAAGCGGCGCAGGATGTCTTCGCGGCGGGACTGCGAAAGATCGCCGTGAATGGGTTCTGCGGGATAACCGCGCTCGTTGAGGCGTTCGGCCACGCGGTCGGCGTCGGCACGGGTGCGGGTGAATACAAGACCGTAGAATTCTGACTGGGCGTCAATGACGCGGCAGAGCGCTTCGAAACGGTCGGAGTCGGCCATTTCATGGAATATCTGCTTGGTAAGGGGGATGTCGCTTTTTTCGGATTTGACGGCGATGGTCTCGAAATCTCCCATGAACTCCTTGGCGATGCCCATGACTTCGCGGGGCATGGTGGCGGAGAAGAGGAGGGTGCGGCGATCCGTGTTGGCAGACTTGAGGATTTCGCGAACGTCATCGACAAAACCCATGTTGCACATTTCGTCGGCTTCATCGAGAACGAAGAAGTCGAGGGAATCGAGCCGCAGGGTGCCGCGTTTGAGGTGGTCCATGATGCGACCGGGGGTACCGACCACAACGTCCACTCCGCGTTTGAGCGCCTTGAACTGCATGTGGATGGCCTGTCCGCCGTAAACAGGCAGGATGCGAATCCGTTTTTTGCCCCTGAGGGAATTGAGTTCATCCGCCACCTGAATGGCGAGCTCGCGCGTGGGGGCAAGGATAAGCGCCTGTACGTGGCGTGCCTGTTCGTCTGCTGCATCAATGATGGGCAGGCCGAAAGCTGCGGTTTTTCCGGTACCGGTCTGGGCTTGGCCGACCACGTCGGTTTCACCTGTGAGCAGCAGCGGAATGGTGCGTTCCTGGATGGGTGTGGGAGCGGTGAATCCTTTGGATTCCAGGGCCGCAAGAGTTTCCTCGGACAGGCCGAGTTCTTTGAATGTCGTCATGATGTCCTTCTCAGGCTGTTGAATTTCCCCGTACAAATTACTTCCATGCTACACCCGCTTTCCATGAGGATACTATTATACTCGGAAGCGGAATACGTTGTGCGCTGTTGTCAGCGCGCATTTCGAACAGCCTGGGGGATTATATCAGCCGTCATTGTTGTGAAATCCGCCTTGAGGACGGATGTGAAAAGCGAAAAAAACAACGCGATCAATCCCACACGCGAGAAATCGCGAGCGGCATTGATCGTGCGTCGTGTCGCAAAGCCCGGATCATTTGACCCGAGAACCGAAAGCTTAGCGGGGGCGGAAGGTGATGCGACCGCGAGTCAGATCGTAAGGCGAGAGTTCAACGGTTACAGTATCACCGGGCATGACGCGGATGCGGAACTTGCGCATCTTGCCGGAAATGTGTGCGAGCACGGAGTGCCCGTTTTCAAGTTCCACGCGGAACATGGCGTTGGGCAGGGCTTCCTCGACGGTGCCCTGAACAGTGATTCCTTCTTCTTTAGCCATATACTGGCTTCCTCCTAATATTGTTGAGACGGGAAAAGCCCGCCCTCTCGGGCGGGCTTGAATTGCCTTATTCGGCGAGCGTTGGAACTACCAGCGCGGACGCTCGGGGCGGGGGCGTGCTTCGTTGACCTTCAGGTTGCGGCCACCAAAGTCGCTGCCGTCCAGATTCTCGATGGCTTCGAGAGCGCCCTGATCTTCCATTTCCACAAAACCGAAGCCTCGGGGGCGGTTGGTTTCGCGGTCGTTGATCAGTTTGACGGAGTAAACTTCACCGTAGCTTTCAAATGCTGCGCGTACATCCTCTTCCGTGGAACTCCAGGGCAGATTGCCCACATAAATGTTCTTGGCCATTTCGAAAAAATCTCCAAAAAAGTAAAGAAATAAAAATAGTTGGCGAGTTGTCGCCCGGTGTAACAAAGAGGAGATGACAAGATGCGCGCGAGCTTCTTACGTACTACTATTTGCTCACCAATCGTCAGCGCTCACCGTAGGTTACGGTTTTGGTCCCCATGGACTCCGCCGACTACTGTAGTAGATGGCCTTACGCGTGGAGGGCCAGTCCGTCAAGGAAAAAATGAGAAACTGCGGGATATTCCGCCTAGGTGGAAAACTCCATTTCACTGAAAATTTTGTCCGGATCATACAGGCCGGGATGGTCGGCGGCCACCCTTTCCATGGTATCGAAATAGGCGTCCCACCCGATGACTTCTGCCACTTTCTTTTTGTCCACGAAGATCTTGAACACCGTTCCCCTTGGACATTTGGTGAGGTTGAGTTCCAGTACGCCTGCCGGGACCATTTCCAGCCAGACGGCTGACCAGGCAGTGCGATCGCCTTCAGTTTTTTTGAATTTCTCGAAAAACGCTTCGAAAATCCGTTCGATATCCTGCCTCTCCATCGGTTTCCTCGCTGTTTGCGGTTTTCATGATTATGCCTCATCCGGGCGGCAAGGCCAAGGTGAATGACCGTATTGCTTCGTTCGTGTATTTGGGATAGAAAAAGTCCTGAAATAATGCGTATTCATGCAAGGAGAATCATATGTCCCCCGTTGTCGTCTGGCGCATGCCTCCGCGTGTTCGCGGTGTAAACATAATCACGGCCGGAATAGACGCTTTCTGCCGGACCAACGGTTTTTCGACGGAGGATTCCCGGCGGATGCAGGTCTGCGTTGAGGGCGTGTTCAGTTACTGTGTGCATAATATCAGGGGGGCGGAGCAGCGTAACGAGATCGTCGTGAGCCTGAGCTGGAAAGAGCATGATCTCGTTGTGGTCATTGAGCATTGCGGACCCGGTGGTGAATGGGACGCGGCGCTGGCTCTGGATGCGAGTATCAAGCGAAAGAGTTTTGACGCCATGGGACTGTTCATCGCACGCGAGTTGCTTGAATCGCTAACGCATCAGAGATATTACGACATTCCAAGCGGATCTACCCAGAATATCTACACGTTGACCTACCGGATGGAGTGGAAGAAGAGTTGACCAGTCAATCCGCAAGGGTGGCTTGATTCCTCGACGGTGGTCGTATAGTGTTTCGCCAAACTACCGTTGGGGAGAGCGTGTGGAAGACGACTATGAAGTCATGGGAGTTTACTCCCATAGTGTCAAATACGAATACAAGCTGGGCGAGCGCGGTTCGCGTTATCGGCACGGTACTTTCTGGTTTGTGCGTAAACGCGAAGAGGATGTCTACGAAGTCCGTCCGCTGAACGCCAACCACGTCCCTACCGGTGTTGTCAAACTGGTCAGCGGGGATGAGTTTGTTCAGTTGTACACCCCGGAACTCGAATATTTCCAGCAGAACACCCTGCCATGCCTTGAGACTCTCCAGAAAAAGGTCCGTCTTGGCCGTCGTTATTTCAATCTTGGCCGTCTCGACAAGGCTGAGCATGAGTTCTGTGATGCCGTGTTGATGCAGGATGACTCCGTGGACGGCAATATCGGACTTTCCGATGTCTATGCCGAGCAGAAGGAATTCACCAAGCTTCGTACCGTGTTGGACAAGCTGCTCAATATTGACGAGGTTTTCCGCGAGGAGCAGCGGCACCGATTCAATGAGTTCGGTATCAATCTGCGAAAAAAGGAACTCTTTGACGACGCTGTCCGTTTTTATTCCAAGGCGCTTGAGGTCAACGAGGCCGACGAGAACCTGCATTTCAATATAGCCCGGGCCTTTCATGGCAGGGGGAAATGCGATTCGTGCCGAAAGCACCTGAATCGTGCTCTGGAGTTGAATCCGGAAATGGTTGAAGCGCGCAGCTTTTTGCGACTGCTCGATACCGAGGCCGCCACTGCGGAGAAGCTGCTTAAAAAGGCCGAGAAAGGGCAGCGGGCCGCGTTGCAGGACAGGGGCATCAGGAAGCGGAAAGCCAAACTGGCGTCCAAGCCGATTCGGTTCGATATCTAGGGTAGAAATTCCATGGCGCGCTGCCATGCGTCCGTGGCAGTTTTTTCACAATACCATGACCCGCTTGCTTTATCTTTTTTGAGTTGGGCATTGGCGAATCCGTGTCCCGCATCCGGGTATTTCACCAACTGACAGTCCACCCCGGCATCCTGCATTTCTTTTTCAAAAACCTCTGTCTCTTCCATGGGAACGACTTTGTCGTGTTCTCCGTGCAGGACGAGTATCTTGCCGTGCACGTCGCCGGGAGCGCAGGGAAACGGGGTGTTCAGATAGCCGTAGAAGCTGGTCGTTGAGCAGAGCGGTGCGCCGGAGCGGGCCAGTTCCAGAGCCGTGCAGCCTCCAAAGGAAAATCCCATGCAGTGCAGGCTGTTTGCGTCGGTGCGGGGATTATCGGCCAGCGCGTCCAGTCCTGCGCGGGCACGGGAGCGCATGAGCAGGCGGTTGTCTCTGTATATGTGCGATAGAGTGCTCGCCTCGGCGGCGTTCGCAGGTCGGACGTCCTTGCCGTACATGTCGCCGAGCAGGACGTTGAAGCCGTGCTTTGCCAGCCGTTCGGCGTGCGGGATCATGTAGTCGCTCAGTCCGGTGAACTCATGGATGACGAGAATGCCGGGAAGCGGGCCGGAAAGATTGTCGTCGCGCACCAGCATTCCTTCCAGTTCAACCTGATCGTGAGAGTAGGGGAAGGCGGTGTGCACGATCACTTGAAGTCCGTCCTGTAGAAACGGGTTCCCATGACATGGGCCGAGAAGAGCGGTTTGTATCCCTCATCGTCTCCGCCGCCGTGATGGTAGGCGCAGAAGAAGGAGCCGTCCGCCAGCGTTGTCCATCCTGAATAGCCGAAATCGGGTGCGGCCGCATTGCGGTCATTCTTGAGCTCAAGAATGTTGTCCTGTACCCATTGATCGGGCAGGCCGTCCCCATGTTTCCAATCCCAGTCGTATGCCCGTTCCATGCGCGGTTCTGTTATGCGTAGGCTGACCCGTTTCCATGTGCAGTCCACTGCGTTGTCCTCAAAGGGATATGGTGCGCCGAACAGGATGCCGCGGGTGTTGGCATGGTCATCGTCAACGACAATGGATGCGCGTTCGTTTCCGTTGATGGAGAGAGTCACTCTGCCGCCACGGTAGTCCAGACGGATGATATTGAACTGCCCCGGTTCAAGCGGGATGGGTTCGCCGTTCTCGACATCTGGCCTGATGTGGTCCGGGTAGATTTTCCACCATGTCCCGAGCCGCAGGCCGCAGCCGTTTTCACCTGCTGCGTCCACTCGCACCTCGGCTTCAAGCGTTGCCTCGGCAAAGCGCGGGTCTGTCATGGGGCGCAGGGCGTACCGCACCAGATCGCCTGTGCCTGCGTCATTGTGGACGCGCAATCCTTCTTTCGTGATCCGTGGGTTTTCCGGATTCGGATGGCGGCCATGTACTTTGAAATCTCCGGCAAGCTCCTCGGGCGTGCCGAGCCATGCGCACGTTCCGCCGTCCGGTCCGACATTGCGGTAGGTGACGAGCAGGTCGCCGTCCGGCGTCAATCCCATGGTCGGGCGATGGCCTATGAGCGGTGTGGAAACCGGGTCGGACCATGTGCCGCCCTGGTCATGGCTTTCGCACAAATACATAGGTTCGTAGACAAAGCTGTTTTCGCGCATGAGTGCGAGGAGCCGACCATCCGGCATGAGCGTCATGGATGCCTCGCACAGGACCAGATTCCGTTCCCGTGCAATGACGGAGTAGGGTGTCCAGTTCGCTCCGTTGTTCTCGCTGCGGTAGACCATCTGTTCGGTGTTGGCCTGACCTATGGCTGGATGCGGAAACGAGCCCCGGTGCAGGTGCCCTGTTGTGAGCAGCGAGCCGTCGTCGAGCTCGATGACCCGGTCGAGCATGTCGTGGACAACACCCGTGGTCGGTTGGACTTGCCACGATATGCCGTTGTCCTGACTGCGGTGGAAACAGTTGACGATGTCCGAGATCAGCAGTTCGCCGCCCGCCCTCTTTACAAGCCGGGGGCAGTGGCTGTGTTTGCTGTCCATTCGCAGAATGTCGCTCCACGTCTTGCCGTTGTCCGTGCTTGTCCTGACGAGCAGCACCCGCCGTGTCGGCTGGATATGTTTATCCGACTCGTTGTAGGCGACAATGAGGCGACCGTCTTCAGCCCGCACCACATCGGGAAAGCAGATGTATTCCCTGTCACGGCGGTCAATGACCGTGTGGCGGTCGGTGGCGTCGGTCAGGGTCGGCATGGTTAGTCCTCGCCCCGTTCGTCCTGCACGCGTTTGGTCTTGGCGAAACTGCGCGGCAGCTTGCCGGGACCGAGGATGCTTACGTCGCTGCGAACAAGGATGTTCTTGCGGATTTCCGCGGCAACGGCTTTGGCGAGTCCTTCGTCGTTGTCGGTAGAGGCTTCGGGCGTACGCTCTACTCGGACGGCCATGTGGTCGAGTCCGTCATGGCGGGTCAGGGAAATCTGGTATTCGGCAGACAGCTCGCCGAACCCTTCAAGCACGGAACCGATCTGGCCGGGATAGATGTTCACGCCGCGGAAGATGAACATGTCGTCGCTGCGGCCCATGATCTTGTCGATGCGCGGCATGGTGACGCCGCAGGAGCACTGGCCGGGAATGATCCGGGTCAGGTCGTGGGTGCGGTAGCGGATGAGCGGTGAGGCTTCCTTGGACAGCGTGGTCACGACCATTTCGCCTGTTTCGCCGGGAGCCACCGGTTTGAGGGTGTCCGGGTCGATGATTTCCAGAATGAATTTGTCCGCCCAGTAATGGATGCCGTCATGTGCCATGCATTCAAGGCCCATGCCCGGACCGTAGAGTTCGGTCATGCCGATGATGTCGAAGCTGTGTTCCAGTCCGAGCGCTTCTTCAAACTGCCTGCGCATTTTGGGGGTGTGCGTTTCAGCGCCGAAAATGGCCTTCTTGAGCGCGATTTTGTCCGCCAGTCCCTGTTTCTGCACTTCTTCACCCATGAGGAGCGCCATGGATGCCGTGGAGCACAGGCAGGTGGACTTGAGGTCGGTGAGCATCTGCAACTGGATTTCAAGCAGCCCCGGTCCGACGGGCAGGGTCATGGCTCCGAACCGTTCGCAGCCCAGCTGAAAACCGGCACCTGCGGTCCACAGTCCGTAGCCCACACAGATCTGTACACGGTCCTCGATGGTCAGCCCTGCCAGTTCATAGCAGCGGGCGAACATGTCTTTCCATGTATCGATGTCGTTCTGTGTGTAAGCGAGAATTTTGCGTTTGCCCGTGGTGCCGCTTGAGCCGTGGATTCGCACCACGTCGGCCTCGGGGACCGACAGCAGCGGCATGGGATAGCCTTCCTTGAGATCATTTGCCGTGGTGAAAGGCATCTGCTGGAGGTCTTCGAGAGTCTTGATGTCGCCCGGTTCCATGCCCTGTTCCTTCATGCGTGAACGGTAGAAGGGGCTGCCGTTGTATGCGTGATCGGCGGTCCATTTCAGGCCGTCGAGCTGGATGTCGGCAATCTGTTCCTCGTTCAATTCGGGAATGAAACGGTGGGTCATGAGAGAAGGCTCCTTTTTGGCTTGGTGCAGGCGGCGTCCTCTTGTCGTGAGACGGGAAATCCGTTAGCTCTGAAAAGTGAGCCGCTCAAGCGGTATTCATGCAGCAAAAGACACAAATCTTCAAGTGTGAAGGGATTTTCATGGACTTCATTCCGCAGTGGGCTTTTTTCTTCGCCGCCGCCGTTATCGGCCTTGAACTGGGCGGACTCGCCACCATATTCATCCAGCGCTGGATCGACGAACTTCCTATTCTCAAGCCGGGGCGTTCCATCTGCCCGGCCTGTGAACACAAACTTTCATGGCGCGATACCATTCCCGTCCTGAGTTTTCTGCTTCTCAAAGGGCGTTGCCGACATTGCGGCGAATCCATTGGCGGGCAGTATATCCTTGTCGAGATATCCTGTCTCGCATGGTCGCTCGCGTTGGCTCATCGTTTCGGTCCAACGCTTGACTGGGCCATTCTGCTCGTCCTCGGCTGCATGCTCATAGCCGCCAGCTTCATTGATTTCGAAACCATGCTGCTTCCCGACCGCATCACCATCGGCGGAACGGCCATGGCTCTTGTCGCGAGCTTCTTTCTCGAATCCCCCGGCTGGCGTAATGCAATGCTCGGCTCCGTTGCCGCAGGTACCTTCTTTTGGGTGCTTCAGCAGGGCTACCGGCTGTGGCGAAAGGAAGAAGGGCTCGGGACTGGTGACGTCAAGCTCATGTTCATGCTCGGTGCCATGACCGGCCTGACCGGCCTGCCGTTCACCATCCTCGCTGCGACCACCACCTCCCTGCTCGGCACTGTCTTTTTCATGCTGCGGCCTGAAGGCGAAGGCCTGAAAACACGCATTCCCTTCGGCCCTTTTCTCAGTCTCGGCTGTCTGCTCTACATCCTGTACGGACAGCAGATCATGCAATGGTGGATGACCGTCAGGTAGGTCGTGTGAAGGGGGAGCGGCCTCCGGCGGTCCCTCGCCGGGAAGGCGTCTCCGACGGCCTAAGAACCTTTCGGGAAAGGTTCTTAGGGATCTCCTAAGCTTTTTGGTACGCCTTCGGCGGGTGCGTTGTTTGGGAGAGAGGTGTGTGGGGCCGGGAAACCGCGTTCCAAAGAAATCGCGCCGGACAGTTGCGGGAAATGAGAAGCAACTGACCGGCGCGATTTCTTTGGAACAGAGCCTACGCCACGTGGACCGGTGGGAGTAGTTCCGAAAATTGGCGTGGTGGCGTTTTTTACGTCGAGGTTGTCCAGATTTTAAGTAAGATTTCTTTGTTTTTAAAAAATACACCTACGTTTTGAGCCGGGAAAAATGGCTGCCAGTGTTTCGTGAAGCAGCACGAATTACCATCCATTTTTTCCGGCTCAAAACGTAACTGGCGCAAGCCCGCCGAAGGCGCACCGGGATTCCAAAGGCCTTCGGCCTTTGGCGAGTCCAGAGCAGCGCTCTGGTCCCTCCGAAGGAGGCCATACGGCAGCAGCCCCGCAGGGCCGCCGGAGGCATAAGATATCGGCAGACCTAACCAGCGGCGCGGGCCGCGACTTTGGCGGCTTCTTCGGCCTTGCCCTGCGCTTCGAGGGCTTCGACGAGGGTGTCCCAGTAGGCGTCCCGTCCGGGTGAAAGAGCGGAAGACTGTCGGGCCAGTACTTCGGCGATCTGCGGGTCTTCGCCTTGGTCGAGATAGAGCTTGGCGAGCATGTGCATGGCCTGATGGTCGTTGTGGTCGGCGTTGAGCGCGAGGTGCAGATATTCGCGTGTGGCTTCGATCTCCCCCTGCTTGTAGGCCACGCGGGCGAGCGGGCGGAGTACCATGCGTTCGCCGCCCGGTTGGTCAGCGGCTTTTTTGTAGAGCGCGGCGGCTTTCTTGAGATGGTCTTCGTTTTCCTCGATGGAACCGAGCCGCATGAGTGAGTAGACGTGTCCGGGTTCGGCCTTGAGGCATTGGCGATAGGCGGTCTGCGCTTTGGGGAGATCTCCGAGCCGATGGTTTGCCCAGCCGAGATTGTAGAGTGCGAGGATATCTTTCTTGTCGATGGTGATGACTTCCTCGAACTGGTGGCGGGCATCTTCGAATCGTCCGAGCTGGGCGTAGCAGATGCCGAGAGAGTTGCGGGCGAGGAGATTGTTTTCGTCGTCGAGCAGGGCGAGCTTGAATTCTTCAATGGCCCCGAAGATGTCGCCGTCCATGAAACGCCGGTCAGCTGACAGGTTGAGGGAGATGGAATCGAACACGGCAATGCGCGGATCAGGCAGCAGCAGTGCGTGATCGAGCGCCTTTCGGCAGTTGTCAAAGACGTCGGAGCGGTCGAAATTGAGGAACGGGTAGCAGGACGATCCGATGGAAATGCGGATGCCGAGGGAGTCGGCGGCGAGTTTTTCTATTTCGAGTGATTTGGTGCGAAGCGTTTCCGCGTCAATTCCTTCCTGATAGAATATCATGCCGTTGAGGCCGAAGCGTCCGCCGAATGAGCCGTCGCCGAATGCGCCGCGTGCGAGAGTGGCGATGTCGGCGGCCATCTGGTCCATGGCTTCCTGATACCGTTCATCCGAGTCGCCCGGTTGGTCGAGTATGCGAATGAGCGAGAGACCGAAAGATTCCGGGTCGAGTCGGGCCGTGGAGAAATTGGAAACAAAGTCCGAGAAGCTGAAGAGCTTGGTGGTTACGTCCTTGCGTACGGACGTTTCGGGCGTTTCGTCGAGATGGGAGAAAAGACTGTCTTCACCTGAAACGATTTTGAGACGGTCACCCGGTTCCACGGTCCACGTGACGTCGCCGAGATGGAGTATTTCGGCAAAGGCCATCTCGTCCTGTACTTCGACGAGGACGATCTCTCCCTTGTACATGGCGGGGTAGCGCCCGGCGATGCGTTCGTCCTGCGTGATGGCGGTGCTGGCGGCAGTGCCGGACTTGGGGGCGCGGATGAGAAAACGCTGGCCCACTTTGGCACCGGATGATTCGCCGATGCTCACGGACAGACGGTTCATGGGCAGCATTTCGAGTACGCGCCCGCCTTTGGAAAGGATGTCCGCGTATCCGAAAACGCGGTTGCGTCCCCGGTCTTTGGCAACGGACACGCCCTTGCGGGCCTTGCGAACGAGCATGCGGGCCTGTTCGGAAGCTGTGCGGCGGAATTGGCCGCCTTCCAGACCTTGCGGATAATTTACGTAACCGAGTGAACCGCTGACACGTATGGTGTCGTTGGTGACGTCGTCGGTGAACGAGAGCTTGGACAGGCCGGAGCGGATCACTTCGGACAGCTGGAAGCAGGCCCGGGGTTTGGCGTCCGGTACGAGAATGGCGAACTTGTCGTTGGCGAAGCGGGCCACGGTTGTGTATTTCGGGCAGACAAGGGCAAGCAGCCGCCCTATTTCCTTGAGGATATCGTCCCCGGTGAGATAGCCGTAGTGTTCGTTGATGGCCTGAAAGTTGTCCATGTCGAGAAAAATGACGCCGAGGGTGCCGGAAAAGGTTATTTCCATTTCCCGTGCTTCTATTCCGGCGCGGCAACTGCCGGTGGCGAGACATCCCTGCACCTGATCAATGGCCTGTTCGAGCTTGCCGAAAAAGAAGTCGCGGGTATGCAGTCCGGTGAGGCTGTCGGTGACGGCTTTTTTATAGAGGGCGAGTTTTTCGAGAACGGATGTGGCAAGCGCCATGATGTATTTCGGCGCGGTGGAGGGGGCTTTGAGACGAACTCCCTTAGCTATGAAATAGCAGAGCATTTTTCCTTGAAAAACAAGTGGAAGAACGAGTTCCTTGTCCTCGGCCCGAAATTCCGGGTCCGGGATGGCTGGCGATTCTTCCCGTGGGAAAAAGAGGCTGTAGGAGGTGAACGGCAGGAACTCGGCGATGGAGTCCTTGATCGTATGCTCGAAATCGATCAGCTCATTGGGCGTGAACGATATGGTCCCATCCGCGAAAATGTCTTTTTTCGTCCTCATAATCCGAGAGGTTACAACGGGGGAGCTTTTTGTTCAAATGAAAGTTTGACCAGTGGGTGACAGACTCTAACGTCCGCAGTCGGGATTGAGCACCACGATCTTGCTTTTTTTCTGTTTCGGAGCCTTCGGTCTGACGGGCTTTTTCCGTTTCTTTGAGGCGGTGAGAAATTGCGGAGCAAGTTCCGCCGACATGGTGCGCGGCTTTGGTCCGGCTATTTCCGAATGGTAGAGATAGGATATCACGCGGTTGACGCCGGACGTGCTCAGGGCGTGTGCCATGATGCGGTCTCGCTCCTTCTTGTCTGAAATGACACCCATAAGAATGATATCTTCCTGCACGATCTTGACGTCGATGGGCGAGCTGGTCACTTCGAAATCAGCCATGAGCTGTGCTTCGATTTCCGCATACATTGCCTGCCGTTCGAGGAAATTCTTGTGGTTGGATTCCTTGAGGTACAGACGGCTGATGACGGCCCGTTTGTTATCCACCTTTTTCATGCACTCGTAGATTTTCTTGAGCTGTTCCTGCGAATCGTACTCGCCGACCAGATAGAGCTTGTCGAAGTAGCAGTAAGCCGAGATCTGGGACGGGCGGATTTCCTTGTGCTTGTAAAGTTCCGCCTGTGCATGGCCTGCGATGATGGCATCGCGCATCTGCTGCTCAGTGGAACGTTCGTCCATTGCCGTTTCATATGCGGACTGGCCGTTGCCGATGATGGACGAGAAATAGGATGGCGCACCGGGGATGAGGCCGATGCCGAAAGGCACTGCCGCGCAGCCCGTCAATGAGAGAAGAACGGTCAGGACAAGTGTGTTTTTCAGCAACTGCATGGTGTTCAGGTGATGGCTGTTACGGATCGGTTCCATCCGGGTACTCAAGCAAGAAGCCTGCCATGGCAGAAAATTCCCCCGGATGAAGGGGAGAATCGTGGCCCTGCTCCAAGTATCCAGAAATACCGGGAGTTTTTATTCGGACATGTGATCCATTGAGAATGGAATTGTTTCAGGCTTAACGTACTTTTATCCATTAGAAATGGATTGTTAGTATCGCCCGGAATTGTTTTTCGGCCAGACGCCGTTGTAGCCCTTGCAGACCTGAATGGTGAATTTGCGGATGGTGTCATCCCCGGCCTTGATGTTAAACCAGACGGGTTCTTCGAATGAGTCGAACATCCCCTTCACTGCTGCTGGCGGTTCTTCGAAATTCCATTCGCGGACAAGCACCGCGTCCCAGCCCACTTTGCCTTCGTTGGGACCGGGCCAGATGTCGTATTGGTTCATGCGGCGGTCATGAATCCATGCACAGTAGGCCAGCGGCTGTCCCGGTGTGTAGAAGGCAAGTTCGGACGTGATGTCGTACAGGTCGCTGAATACGAAAACGCGGGACGGGTCCACGTCGCTTGCGTCAATGACGCGCTGTACTTCCTGTCCGAGGTCTTCCCATCCCTTGAGGCGGTTGGTGAGGTTGTACTCTGCCGGTACGGGGATGAGCGGGGAAAGAAAAATGATGAGTGTCAAGGCAGCGGCGGTTCCTGCGAGGAATGTTCTGCCTCCCGTGCTGCGGGCCGGGTTGGTCCACCAGTTTCTCAGTGCCAAACCACCGAGGATGGCTGCGCCCATGAAGGAAACAGCGGTCCAGTTGGCTTCGGTGTGGGATTTGATGGACCAGAAGGTGATGGTCAGCCACAGGGGCCAGAAAAAGAGGGTCGCCTGAAGTCTGTGGCGATATTTTTCGTCGAACGAACCGATCGGGCCGATTACGCTTTTCTTGATCGCACGCCAGCCGCCCATGCAGATGAAAACGAACCACCAGGGAGCGAACAGGCCGATCTGTGCGCCAAACATTTCAAAGAAAGGTCCGATGCGCGGGCTGAACGGTTTGTCCTTGCCTGCGGAGAGTTTGGCGACATGCTTGAAGCCGACCCAGTCGTTCTGCATGTTCCAGAGCAGGATGGGCAGCATGCCGACAGTGGTGCCGATGGCTGATGCGAGCAGGAACCGTCCCCAGAAACGGCGGGGAAGCTGTCCCCGAAATTGCAGAATGAGCGCATACACGAAGCCCAGTCCGAGAAAGGCCAGCATCATGTATTTGGCGAGAATGCCGAGTGCGAGACAGACAGCCAGTATGATGAAAGGCCAGTTTGACGGCGTGTGATCCGGCCTGTTGCGCGTGGCTGCAGAAAGGGCGAAGAATGCCACGGTCCAGCACAGAATGAGCGGGTTGTCCGTCGTCATCATGATGCCCAGACCGTTGAGCAGCGGCATGGTCGCCATGATGCACAGGGCATAGACCGCCAGCCGGTATTCCCGCCAGACGCGTGAAATTCCTATGTAGAGCGCGGTCTGAATGCCAGTCATGCCGATGATCGCGCCGAAGCGTACACCGAGTTCCGTGCTGCCGAAGACCTTGCACCACAAGGTGATGACCCATGCGATGAGCGGTCCCTTGGAATAGTAGGAAAGTTGGGGACGGCGTATCCAGTCCCAGTATTGCGCCTCGTCCTGAACAAGGTTGAGCTGGCCCGAATCAACGAACCAGTAGCGCAGGGCAAACGAAATGGCGATCACCGCAAAGGCGATCACGTCCAGACCGGGAGTATATGTATTTCTGGGTGAAGTCATAATGTTGAGAATGGGGTATAATATATGAGTCCGGGTGGCAAGTGATTGGGGGAGGGAAGGAAGAACGCTCGCCGCGGGGCGTCTCCGACGGCCCAAGAACCTTTCGGGAAAGGTTCTTGGGGATCTCCAAAGCTTTTTGGTGCGCCTTTGGCGGGGGCGTTGTGTAGGGGGGAAGGGTGTGTGGGGCCGGGAAACTGTGTTCCGATGAAATCGCGCCGGACAGTTCGCAAAACGTAAAAAACTGACTGGCGCGATTTCATCGGAACAGTGCCCACGCCGCGTGTGTCTTTGGGAGTAGTGCGAGGAATCGTCGTTGCGGCGTTTGTTGTCTTGTTCGGAAAAGGTAAGGTATGAAATTTGTCTTTTTCTTAATTAAACCTTTGCTAGTGAGGCGAAAAAACGACGCACACTTTTTCAAGCATGCGTCGTTGTGTATACGTTTTTTCGCCTCGCCAGCATAATCGGTCTCGCCCGCGAAGCGGTCGCCAAAGGCGCATCGGGATTCTTAAGGCCTTCGGCCTTGAGCCGCCGGAGGCAAAATCACCCGATACCGCCGCGAAGCGGCATCCCATTCTCCTTCTCTTTTACTTCCAAGGCTCCATGAACTCGTCGCTCGAACCACCGTTTTCGATGTGCGTGATGAGTGCGGAGCCGAACACGGCGGCGTCCATGAGTCCGTCGAACTCGGCAAGCTGATCCGGGTGCTTGATGCCGAAACCGAGCGCGATGGGGATATCGAAGACTTCCTTTGCTTCGGCGAGTTTTTCCTTGATGCGTGTGGGCAGGGCCTCGCGCTGGCCCGTGGTGCCGAGGACCGAAACGAAGTAGCAGAATCCGCTTGCGCCTTCGGCATAGAGCTGCATGCGTTCCCTGCTGGTGTTCAACCCGACGAGCGGGACGAGGGAAACGCCGTGCGGTTCGATGGCTTCCTTGACGAAATCGGATTCTTCGTGCGGCATATCCGCGATGATCAGGCCGGAGACGCCTGCGGCCTCGCAGTCTGCACCGAACTGTTGCAGGCCGTACTGATACACGGGATTCAGATAGCCCATGAGCAGCAGGGCGGCGTTGAATTGCCCCTTGCGCTCCTTGAGTCCTTCGAGAATCCATTTCAGGTTGATGCCGTCCTCAAGACATTTGAGGGATGCCTTTTCCACAACCGGCCCATCGGCAACGGGATCGGAAAAGGGCATGCCTATCTCGATGACGGATGCTCCTGCCGCGTCAAGCTGTTCAAGTTCTTTCCAGAACTGTTCCCGGTTGGGAAATCCTGCCGGAAGAAACGGTATCAACCCGACCTTCCCTTTCGTCTTGGCCTCTTCAATCTTTATCTGCATGGGATTCATTTTGTTCCCCTTCAATTTTACTGTACACGCCGCGAAGCGCACCAAAAAGCTTAGGAGATTCTCAAGAACCCTTCTCGAAGGGTTCTTGAGCCGTCGGAGACGCCCCGCGGCGAGCGTCCGCCGGAGGCAATCCGCAAAGCGGCTTATAAAATCTCGTCCAATATGCCGAGGTCCTTGTCTCCGCGACCGGAGAGGCAGACGAGTACGGACTTGCCCTGCAATTCGTCTTTGTTCTCGATTGCGTAGGCCACGGCGTGCGAGGATTCGAGGGCCGGGATAATGCCTTCCTGTTGGGACAGCATCTTGAAGGCATTGATGGCCTGACCATCATTGATGGTGGTGTAATCCACGCGTCCGATGTCCTGCAGATGCGTGTGCTCGGGGCCGACACCGGGGTAGTCGAGGCCGGGTGCCACGGAATGCGAGGGCAGAATCTGGCCTTCGTCCGTCTGGAGCAGCTTGGTTTTCATGCCGTGCAGCACGCCTTCGGAACCATGGTCGAGCGGGGCGGAATCGTGACAGCCCGGTTCTCCGGTGCCTGCGGCTTCGACGCCGACGATCTTGACAGATTCATCCGGGATGAAGTGGTGGAACATGCCGATGGCATTGGAGCCGCCGCCGACACAGGCAACGACCACGTCCGGCAGATCGCCGTCGTTGCGTTCGATGAATTGCTGGCGGGCTTCCTTGGAAATGACCTGCTGGAATTCGCGGACCAGTGTGGGGAAGGGGTGCGGTCCGGCGGCTGTGCCGAAGCAGTAATGCGTGGTTTCCTGATCCGCGAGCCAGCGGCGCAGGGCTTCATTGATGGCGTCCTTGAGGGTTTTTGTGCCGGATTCCACGGGCACGATCTCGGCCCCCATAAGGCGCATGCGGTTGACGTTGGGTGCCTGACGCACCACGTCCGTGGCCCCCATGTAGACCACGGCTTTCATCCCGAGCATGGCGGCGGCGACCGTGGTGGCCACGCCGTGCATGCCCGCGCCCGTCTCGGCGAGCAGCACTTCCTTACCCATCATCTTGGCAAGCAGTCCCTGACCGAGAGTGTTGTTGATCTTGTGTGCGCCGGAATGATTGAGATCCTCGCGCTTGAGCCAGAGGTCGAGGCCGAGCTGTTCGGACATTCTCGGGCAGTAGGTGATGGTGGAAGGGCGTCCCACGTTTTCCTTGAGCATCTGTGCGAAGCGCGTCTGGAATTCTTCGGACGGCAGGATGGTGTTCATTGCCTCTTCCAGTTCCAGAAGCGGCGGCATGAGCAGTTCGGGAATGAACTGGCCGCCGAAGTCGCCAAAATAACCTTTCTTCATTGTTTTATGTCACACCTTTGCGAGCGCATCGAAAACGGCCCGCAGTTTTGTTTCGTCTTTTATGCCCGGTTCGATTTCCACGCCGGAATTGATGTCCAATCCGGGAGGGTTTGTGGAAAGGGCTGCATGGATGTTGTTCGGTCCGATGCCGCCTGCGAGGAACCAAGGTGTTTGTATTTCAATATGTTGCAGTATGTCGAAATCAATCGATCGGCCTGTGCCGCCTTCGCCTTTGATGCCTGCGTCGAACAGGAAATGGCCGCAGACTTCGGAGTAGTCTTCGAGGTCGCGGGCCAGTGCCGCGGGCGAGGCGTAGGTGGACGGCCAGAAGACGCGGATTACCCGGTCCGGACCGATGGTTTCGCAAAATGCCATGTCCTGCCCGCCATGGAGCTGTGCGGCGTGAAGGCCGCACCTGTCCATGATCTCGATCACTTCGTCGGCGGTCTGGTTCACAAACACGCCGACTTTGGTGATCTTGCCGGTTTTGACCGAGGCTGCGAAATCCGGGTCCACGTTTCGCGGACTTTTCGGATGGAATATGAATCCGAGCAGGTCCACGCCGAGCTCCATACAGAGTTCGACGTCCTGCATGCGGGTCATGCCGCAAACCTTGACCAGCGGGCGGGGCATTTTATTTGGCTCCTGTCAGTTCAGCGAGTTTTTCGCCCGGGTTGTCAGCCTCCATCAGGCAGGAGCCGACAAGCACGGCGTCAAAGCCGAGTTCGGCCATCTCTTCCACCTGAGCGCGTTCGGAGATGCCGCTTGCGCTGATCCAGAGTTCGCCGTCCTTCTTCTGTGTGATGAAGTTGCGGGACTGGTCGAGCGATGTTTCAAGCGTGTCGAGGTCGCGGTTGTTGACCTGAATGATGTCGGCACCGGCTTCGCGGGCCATGTCGAGGTCCACCTGATCGAAGATTTCGACTACCGGAGCAAGACCGGGCATGCGGGCGAGGTCCACAAGTTGTTTCAGGTGAGTGGCGTCTTCGCACATGCGTGCAATGAGCAGTACGGCAGAAGCCGGACTGGACGCGGTCATGGCCACCTGGAGCGGGTCGAAGATGAAGTCCTTCCTGAGAAGGGGGACGCCGGGGTCCTTCATCATGAACAGAAAGTCCGGGGTGCCCTTGAAGTACTTGTGTTCGGTCAGCACGGAAATGGCTGCCGCGCCGTTGTTCGCGTAGTCTTCCGCGAAGTCGAGCGGATTCAGGTGTTCGCGAATGACACCTTTGCTCGGGCTTGCCGGTTTGAATTCGGCAATCACCGCGCCCGGTCCCTTGGCCTTGATGGCGTCGATGAAGGACGGACGTTCGCCCTGATACACGGCGGGCACGCGGCCCTCCATGAAGTCCTTGCGCAGGCTGTCGATTTCCAGCTGCTTGGCTTCTCTGAATTTATCCAACATACGGAATTCCTTTTTTCAGTCCCTGGTTGACGGTGTGACGGGCAAGGGCAGCGCATTCCCTCATGCTGCCCTCGCCGAGAAGATGCAGGCACCCTGCCAGATTCAGGGCCACCATGTCCATCATCGCCTCGGGACCGTTCCCGGCGAGAATGTCACGCAGCTTTGCCACGGCGTCGTTTTTGCCGCTGACCCGGACGTCTTCCGGGGCATGGGATTTGAAGCCGAGCTGTGCCGGGTTGACCGTGGTTTTTTCCATGATGCCGTCATGGATGATGTAGCCGCGGCTCACGCCCCATGTGGTCAATTCGTCGAATCCGCCTGCGCCTGCAAAGATGAGTGCCTTTTCCACGCCTGTGAGCAGCAGGGTTTCACCCATGATTTCGAGTTTGTCGGGGTCGCCCACGCCGACGAGCTGATGTGAGGGACGGGCAGGATTGAGCAGGGGACCCATGAAGTTGAACAGAGTCCGGATGCCGAGCTGTTGGCGGACCGGCATGATGTGCTTGAATGCCGGATGGTAGGCCGGGGCGAACAGGAAGGCGAAGTTGTATTTTTCAAGACCTTCGGCGGCGTCCTCCGGCGACATGTCCAAAGGGATTCCCAGCGCCTCCAGTGCGTCAGCAGATCCGCAGGAAGAGGACAGGGCGCGGTTGCCGTGTTTGGCGACCTTGTATCCCATGTCCGCGAGGAACAGGGAGACTGCTGTGGAGTTGTTGAAACTGCACTGTCCGTCGCCGCCCGTGCCTACGGTGTCGAAGACAGGTTCTTCCCGCGTGCCGTCATAGCCGGGGATTTTGCGTGCATGGGCGACGCAGGTGCGGACTCCGGCGGCAAGGTCGGTGGAATCCTCGCCCTTGATGCGAAGCCCCATGAGAAAGGCTCCGGCCTGCGCTTCGGTCATGTTTCCGTTCATCAGTTCCGCGAACATGAAGTCCGCCTGATTGTCGTTGAGTGGTGTCTGCTGCGCGAGCAGATCCAGTATTTCAGGTATGGTGAAAGACATGGTTTATCCTTGTATGTTGAGAAAGTTTTGCAGGAGTTGCGGGCCTTCGGGCGTGAGGATGGATTCCGGGTGGAACTGTACCCCGTGCCATGGGCGGTCCTTGTACTGGAGTCCCATGACTTCGCCCCAGCTGGTGCGCGCGGTCACGTCGATCCTGTCGGCGGCCTTGTGAGCCGGAACAATGAGCGAGTGGTAGCGGCAGACCGTAAACGGGTCCGGCAGTCCGGCGAATATGCCGGTGTTGTCATGCTGCACCCGTGAGGTCTTGCCGTGCATGATACGCTGGGCCCGTTCCACCGGCGCACCGGCAAAGTGGCCGAGTGTCTGGTGGCCGAGGCATACGCCCAGTACCGGAACTTCCTTGGGCAGTCGGGCGAGGAATTCGAGGCAGTAGCCTGCGTTTTCCGGGTTGCTCGGTCCGGGGGAGAGGCAGACGCGTTCCAGTTTGCCGCTTTCGGCCAGCTTGAGAACTTCTTCCCGGTCATTGCGGATCACGGTTGGGTCGGCTCCAAGCTGTTGGAAGGCCTGCACCAGATTGAAGGTAAAGGAGTCGAAATTATCTATCAGCAAAAACATCGGTATCTCCTTTGCCTGTAATCACTTCGAGCAGGACTCGCGCCTTGTTGTGACACTCGTTCCATTCGGATTCTGCGTCGGAATCGTAGACAATGCCCGCGCCTGCCTGCCAGTGGCACACGCCGTCACGGATCCACATGGAGCGGATGGTGATGCCGGTATCGAGGTTGACCTCGCCGTCATCCAGCCCCATCCAGCCGATGCAGCCGCCGTATGGGCCGCGTGACTGCGGTTCAAGGTCCGCGATGATCTCCATGGCCCGAATCTTGGGTGCGCCGGACAGGGTTCCTGCCGGGAAAGTGGCCTGCAAAACGTCCACGCCGTCGAGATCGTCCTTGAGTTTCCCCTCGACATAGGATGTGAGGTGCATGACGTGGGAGAATCGCTCCACGTTCATGAATTTCTCCACGGTGACCGTTCCGGGTTTGGAGATGCGGCCAAGGTCGTTGCGTCCGAGGTCCACGAGCATGACGTGCTCGGCGCGTTCCTTGGGATCGGCCAGCAGTTCGTTTTCGAGTCGGAGGTCTTCTTTCTCGGTTTCTCCTCTCCACCGGGTTCCCGCAATGGGCCGGACTTCGAGTTGTCCGGCGGCGGAGCGCACCATCATTTCCGGGGATGAGCCGAGCAGGGTGGTGCCGCAGGTCTTGCCCATGGACGGGCAGTCCGGGAATTTCATGTAGAACATGAACGGGGACGGGTTGGCCTGCCTCAGGCGGCGGTAAATGCGGAACGGGTCGTCCGGAACGGGTACGGTGAAACGGGTGGACAGCACCACCTGAATGCATTCGCCCTCGGCAATGAGTTCCTTGCAGCGTTCTACGCCTGCCATGTATTTTTCCTTGCCCGGATGAACCGTGGGTGTCCCGGCCTCGGGAGCGGTGAGGTCCGCGCCCCATTGGACCGGGGCGGGCATGGGGGTGGCTCCTTCATCAAGGCTCAGGTAACAGCAGGAATGGCGCAGGTGGTCGAAAAGCACCATCTGTCCGGGGAGCACGAGGCATGCCTCGGCCTCAGCTGGCGGGCATGCTTCGGTGAGCTTGCGCTCGAACATGCCTGCCACCCCATAGCCGAAATAGCCGTACAGCCCGCGTGTCAGACCGGGAAGTCCGTCGCGGCCGATGGCGGTTGAAGCTCCGCCTTCGGTCTGCTGTTCGATGGACAGCATTTCCACGGCTTTTTTCACGCCGGGAAGATAATCCATGCCTGTCAGTTCTTTCAGCGGTGAGAGGCGTTCGTCGGCTGTGTCGACAACGAGCTTGCCGTCAACCGGGTGCAGCATGAGGCGGTAATCAAATGCGATCAGGCTGTATCGGCCCAATCGACCGTCCACCTCGGCGGATTCAAGCAGAATCCCCGGTTGGTCGCCTACCAGCCCCATATAGAGGCTGATTGTTGTCTGGACGTCAGCCGGCAACCACTTGCCATGCTGCGTCAATAGTATTTTATCCATGTCTTACTTATGTCCTTATTGTTGGCTTCCGTTAATGATAAGGTCGGGGAATGACTTCCCAGCCTTTTATTTTTTTCCGATTTTCGTATGTCTTTCACGTGCCTTTCATTGTGTTCTCCTCATGAAAAAGGCCGTACCCTTTTTTAGGGGTACGGCCTTGGTTTGCATGCAACCGAGTGTGCGGCGTTTCGCCGTACCCTTTAACTATGTCTCATTTCGCCACCACCACTGTGCGCGGTCAGCCAGCAGGTCGAGATCGCCGCCTGCGGCCACGCTCAGGTAGGACATGAACTTGCGGTTCACTTCCTGTAGAAACGGGTTTGCTTCGGAAATAACTTCAAACAGTTCCATGTCCTGCGTCATCATCTTGCGGGCCGAATCGAGCCTGCGCTGAAAGGAAGGGGTGATGAAATTTTCTATGCCGTCCACGTCCCGGGCAGCGGCCAGAAAGGCCACGGTGGACGTGAAGTTGAGGCCCTGCACAAAGGCCATGGATCGGTCGTGTTCTTCGGCCGTGGAGTCGAAACAGACATATCCGCATGCGTTGAACAGCGAGCATACTTTCCGTGCGGCGGTTTCGTCGGATTCACGCCCCGGCATGACAGCCACACGCGGGGTGAACCCTTCGGGAATGACCGGCCCGAACAGGGGATGCGTACCGACAACCGGGCCGTCGTATTTCGCGAGCATCGCCTTCATGGGCTGCACCTTGACCGATCCGACGTCGCACAGGATGGTCGGGGCCGAAAGGTGCGGCAGTATTATGTCGAGAACGCTTCCCATGGCGGTCACGGGAATGCAGAGCAGCAGCATGTCGCACCCGTCGAGCGCACCGCTTACCGCGTCATCGGTCAGGGGCCGGTCAAGCGGTGCGACATCGCACCCCTGATCGGAAAAGGCCTGCGTAAACAGTCCTCCCATCTGTCCTTTTGCGCCCACAATGGCGATTTTATGTATCCCGTGTTCTGTCATTGTTTTTTTATGTGTGCCTCCGGCGGCTGGGGAAGAGGAGAGGGGAACCCTTCGAGAAGGGTTCCCCTCTCCTCTTCCCCAGACCCCATCTCCTCTCCCTTCCTAAGCTTTTTGGTGCGCTTCGCGGGGCGGTGATGGTATGTCCGGGTGTGCTTGTTTATATGCTTATTGTGTTTCTATTTGTTTAATTGAAATAACTTTTCGCCGAAGGCGATAATGGGATTCTTAAGGGTATAGCCCTTAAGCCGCCGGAGGCGAAATCACCTAACAACGCCGCGTAGCGGCATCCCCTTTTTCCTTTCTATTCAGCTACGACTTTTGCCCATTCGTCCCAGAAGCCGGGGAACGATTTGCCCACGCATTCGGGATTGTCGAAGTTGGTGGTGATCCCGGCCAGCTGGAACAGCGACATGGACATGGGCATGCGATGGTCGCCGTAAGTGGTGAAGTCGATTTCCTGTCCCCTCGGCAGCCGTGTCGGACGGATGATGAGGGAGTCGTCAGTGGTCTCGGTTTCACAGCCGGTGCGGGCGACTTCTTCGGCACAGGCGGCAAGTCGGTCGGTTTCCTTGATCCGCAGATGCGCCACGTTTTCGATGGTGGTCGGAGACGAGGCGAACGCGGCCACGGCGGAGACCGTGGGGACGAGGTCCGGACAGCGGCCCATGTCTACGCGGATGCCGCGCAGGGGGCCGGGTTCAACGAGGATTCCGTCAAAATTCACTTTGATGGTGGCTCCCATCTGGCTGAGAATGTCCATGATGGCGCGGTCACCCTGAAGTGAGTCTGCGGCGAGTCCTTTGATGAGGACCGGACGGCGGCCCACTGCTCCGGCTGCGAGAAAATAACTGGCGTTGGACCAGTCGCCTTCGACGCGGTAGTTCGCGGCATCGTAGCCCGTGGGCTGCACGATGAAACGGATCTTGCCGGGAGTGGCTCCCTTGACCGAGCGCCATGGCACTTCCTGCCATTTGGAGCCGCGCTTGAGTTCGACAGTGAATCCGGCCTTGAAATCTTCCATGATGCGCAGGGTCAGCGCCACGTAAGGCCATGAGACGGCTTTTTTCCCGGTGACGGAAATGACGGTCTCGTGGTCGGCCATGGGTGCGCCGAGGAGCAGGCCGGAAAGGTACTGGCTGCTTTCCTCAAGGGTGATGTTCACCTTGTCCTTGCGGAATCCCTTGCTCTTCATGATGAAGGGCAGAAAGCCTTCTTTTTCGCCGAATTCGAATGCGACTCCGAGCGATTCAAGCGCCTTGACCAGTTCGGCCATGGGGCGCTCGTGCATGCGTGGTGCGCCGTGGACGTTGAAAGTCCCTTTCCCGGCTGCGGCAACAGCGGTCATGATGCGGCAGGTGGTGCCGGATTCATGCATGAAGAGTTCGGCGGGTGTTTCCTTTGGGTGCTTGCCGTCGGCATTGCCGCCAGCAGGGCCGTTTTTCATGCCGGTGACAACGAGCAGGTCGTCTTTTTCTTCGATTTTCGCACCGCAGGCGGTCAGGCAGCCACGGGTGCGGGTGATGTCGTCGCTGTCGAGTGCGCCGGATATTTCGGACACGCCGTTTGCCAGTGCCGCAGCGATGAGCGTGCGGTGGGAGAGCGATTTTGACGCCGGGGCGTTGATTTGGACCGGTTCTCTGGTCATTGTCTTTCCTCCTGCGTGGGGTAGGTGCCGAGGACTCGCAGTGTGTGGCATTGCTGCCGGAGATCCTCCAGCACTTCTTCATGCCGTTCGTTGGTAAGGTCACATTCAAGGTCGGTGAAAAATACGTATTTCCATTTTTCGCCCTTGAAGGGGCGGGATTCAAGCTTGGTCATGTTGATGCTTTGCAGGGCAATGGTGGAAAGCACTCGGGCGAGGGCTCCCGGCTTGTCCGGCAGGGTGAACAGGATGGTGGTCTTGTCTCGTTTGTCTTCCGTAGACGGTGCCGCGCCTATTATAAGGAAACGGGTCCAGTTGTCCGGCATGTCCTCGATGTTCTGGGCGAGGATGTTCATGCCGTGCATGTCCGCGAGTTTGCTGTGCCCGACAACGGCTGCGGCCTTTTTCTCTGCCACGAGAGCAGCTGCCTCGGCTGAGGATTCCATGGGAATGGTCGGCACGTCGCGCATGTTGTTGCGGAGCCAGTCACGGCACTGGCCGAGCGGCTGCGGGTGGGAGTAGATCACTTCCACGTCTTCAAGGTTTTCGGCATTGGACATGAGGCTGTGGCTGATGCGCGAAAAGACTTCGGCCTGAATGTAGACCTTGTATTTCATGAAGAGATCGACGACCTGTCCGACCGTGCCTTCGATGGAGTTCTCCAGCGGGATGACGCCGAGTTCGGCTCCTTCTTCGGCAACGGCGCGGAAGATTTCCTCAAAATTATTCTTGGGTGTGAGTGCGGCGGCACTCCCCATGTGTTCGATGGCGGCAAAGTAGGAAAAAGTGCCTTCAGGGCCAAGGTAAACAACGCTTTCCGGGCGTTGCAGGTGGCGCGATGAGCTCATTATCTCGCGATAAATGGTACGCAGATGCGTGTCCGGCAACGGGCCGGGGCTGGAGTCCGCGATCTTGTTGAGCACTTCCTGCTCGCGGAACGGCTTGTAGATAGGCTCGTTGTGCGCGGCCTTGTAGCGGCCCACACCGAGACTTACCTGTGCCCGTTTGTTCAGCAGGTCCACGATCTGCTTGTCCAGCGAGTCGATTTTGACCCGCAGGTCAGCCAAATCCGGGATATCGTTCTTTTCGTCTTTGAAAGCCATGTTGTTCTCCGTGAAGGAATTATCCTTCAACGATCTCTTCTTTGATTCGCATGCCGAAGTGTCGCCCTGCTTCATCGGTTTTGACCATGATTTTATCACCGACTTTCAGGGTGACGACGGAAACCGGCTCGCCCTTGTCGGATACGACACGGATGGTCTCCGCGTTTTGCAGGAATACCTGTCCGGCCTTGACGCCTTCCTTGGTCTTTACTTCGGCCTTGATGAGCAGCATGGGGCGGACTTCGACCTTGACGCGGCCCACGGTGGCGAGGGAGGTGGCACCGTCTGCTCCGACGATGAGGACGTTGGTCCCGGCGGCGAGTTCTTCGAGATAGGTGGTCTTGTCACCGGGCATCTGGGCGTAGGCGTGAACCGCTCCGGCATTGACGCGGAAAGGACGGGCGGCGACGTACGGGTTGGACTCGGTTTCGGCGTGGACAAGGAAGGAAAAGGCGGACGAGTTGCCGATGAGCATGCCCTGGCCTTTTTTGAGCATGGAGATGGTGTCCACGCAGACGCGGTGGCCGAGGCCGGTGGATTCGATGTCGGTGACAGTGGCGATCTGGAGGTCCATGGTTCCCTGCGAGAGCTTGAGTTCGGCGACGATCTGTTTCAGGTCTGACGCGCCTTCGGGCAGAACCACGATGGTGTCGCAACCGCGTTCGAGAATGCCTGCCGCGAGAATGGCGCGATCAAGATTTTCGCACTCAAGGGCGAGGGTGTCCACCTGTGCGAGAATATTTTCTACCGGAATGATCTCCCAGCCTTTCTTGAGGACGACGTCCTTGCCCTGCTGAATCCCCTTGACCGCAATGTCCTCGTCGGATTTCTTGGTCAGTTCGACCACGGGCATGTCCTCGGGCGTGATGACTTTCACGCGTCCCAGTGATTCCACTGCCTTGACCTGATCTTTTTCGACCATGACCGCGTCCACGCCGGATTCGAGGGCGAGGGTGACGAGTTTCTTGTCAAAGGGGACGGATTTGAAGATGACTTTTTTCATGACGGTTTCCAATATCTATCCGTTGAGGTGGTTGAGAGCGGCTTCCACGGTCTCGTCATCGTGAACAACCATGTTCAGCGACTCGACCAGTCGGGTTGGATTCTCATGCTGGAACACGTTGCGGCCTACGGAAAGTCCTGCCCCGCCGGCTTCCAGTGAATCATGAACCATCTGAAGGAATGCCTCTGTGCTGTCAAGTTTCGGCCCACCCGCGATAACCACGGGGACACAGCAAGAATCGCAGACTTTTGAGAAAGTGTCGATATCTCCGGTGTAGGGAACCTTTACAACGTCCGCACCAAGCTCCGTGCCGACGCGTGCGCAGTGGGCCACGACGGTGGGGTCGAACTCGTCCGTGACCTTGGGGCCGCGGGCGTACACCATGGCGAGAAGCGGAATGCCCCAGTTGGCGGCATCGGATGCGACCTTGCCGAAATCTGCGAGCATGGCGGATTCGGTTTCGTCACCGAGGTTGCAATGGATGGAGATGGCGTCTGCGCCGAGGCGGATGGCGTCTTCAACGGAAGCGACAAGGCTCTTGGCGTTGGGGAAAGGGGACAGGGACGTGGAGGCGGACAGGTGGACGATCAGTCCGATGTCCTTGCCTTCGGCGCGGTGTCCGCAGCGAACGAGTCCCTTGTGCTCGATGACCGCGTTGGCTCCGCCGTCAACGACCTTGCCGACAGCTTCCCGCATGTCCACCAGACCGTCAATGGGGCCGACGGTGACGCCGTGGTCCATGGGCACCACGATGGTGCGCTGGGTGTCTCTGTTGAAGATTCTCTCTAGTCTGATGGCTTTTCCGATATGCATGTTCTCTCTCCTGTGTGTTTTCTCTCAAGCGTCGCGGGTTCCCAGTCTGCGACGACCCCTCTTGTTGTATCCCGACAAAAAAACAAGGGCCGCCGGCTTTCGCCTGCGGCCCTTGAAGAGGTTTGCTTTGGTTTGTAACTCACCGACTGGTTACAGCGCACACTCTCCCGAACCGCAAGCGCGGGTATACCAATATCCAAAGTAAAAGTTGGAAAAGTATGCGGGTAGAGTGGTGGTGATGTTCATGGAGACAATTGCTACACGGACGGCGATGCTCTGTCAACAAAAATAAATGCCGGTATTTCAACAAGATGTCGTATATTACTATATATACTTGTGACCGTTGGTCATTTTTCACCTTCAGTATGTTTTGACAATTTGTGTATAAAATTGCTTTATCAAAAACGTAAAAAACTACAAAAATGATAAAAAACTAGATTCTGAAAATAGTGAAAACTTATGTTTTTCCAGTATTGGCAATAAATGCTCGTTTTGGCACGGGTCTTGATAGAGGGGAGGGAAATTCAAAACGCACCCACTTCAAGGAGGAGCACACAAATGTTTTTGACAAAGTCCCCGACCCGTTTTCTTGCGCGGATTTCAATTGCGGCGGTTGCCATGATGGCAGTCTTCGCTCCGGCTTTGGCCCATGCCGAAGAGGTTGAGTACCTTACTCAGTCGAATGGTAATATCCTCTGGACGCTCATTGCCGCGATTCTCGTCATGCTGATGCAGGCCGGTTTCGGTTGCGTCGAGGCCGGATTTACCCGTGCCAAGTCCGCCGGTAATATCATGATGAAGAACTTTCTCGATTTTTCGGTCGGGTCCATCTGTTTTTTTCTGTTCGGTTTCGCGGTCATGTTCGGCCTTGATGCGGGCGGATTCACCGGCACTTCGGGTTTTGCACTCGGCGGCGTCAGTGAGGCCGACCTGCCATGGACATATACCTTCTGGTTCTTTCAGTCCGTGTTCGCCGCCACTGCCGCCACCATTGTCTCTGGAGGCATGGCGGAGCGCACCAAGTTTTCAAGTTACATTATCGTGTCCATCGTGGTTACCGGTTTGATATACCCGCTGTCCGGTCACTGGGCATGGGGTTCCCTGTGGCTCGGAGACGACGGCGCAGGATGGCTTGAAGGCCTCGGCTTCTGTGACTTTGCCGGATCTTCCGTTGTCCACTCCCTTGGTGGATGGCTCGCTCTGGCCGGTGCCATGGTGCTCGGCCCGCGTGTCGGCAAGTACACCGAGGACGGCAAGGCGAACGCCATTCCCGGTCACAATATCCCGCTGGCAGGTCTCGGTGTCTTTCTGCTCTGGTTCGGCTGGTTCGGTTTCAACCCCGGTTCCACCACCACGGCTGACAACACCATCGGTTTCATTGCCATGAACACATCTCTTGCTGCGGCTGGCGGCGTGCTCGGTTCAATGATCATCTCGTGGTTCCGTTTCGGCAAGCCGGATATCTCCATGACCATGAACGGTGCATTGGCCGGACTGGTCGGCATTACCGCCGGTTGCGCCACTGTCTCCCCCGGTTCGTCCATTGTCATCGGTACTGTCGCCGGTATCCTCGTGGTCCTGTCCATCGAGTTCATCGACAAGGTGCTCAAGATTGACGATCCCGTGGGTGCATCTTCTGTTCACGGTGTCTGCGGTGCTTGGGGAACCATTGCCTGCGGCCTGTTCAACATGGATGGCGGGCTGTTTTTTGGCGGCGGTGTCGATCAGCTCGGCGTGCAGCTTCTCGGTGTCGGCATCTTCTTTGCCTGGGGCTTCGGCGGTGGCTTCGTACTTATGTCCGTCATTAACGCTCTGTTTGGCCTGCGCGTGAGCAAGGAAGAGGAACTCAAGGGATTGGATATCGCTGAACACGGTTCTGAATCCTACAACGGTTTCCAGCTTTTCTCGAACGAATAACACAGTACGCCAACAGACATATATAAGGAGAATGGAACAATGAAGCTCATTATAGCATATATCAGGCCCGAGAAGCTCAATGACGTGAAGCAGGCGCTTTACGCCAGAGAGATCTACTCCCTGTCCATAACCAATGTTCTCGGTTCCGGACGTCAGAAGGGATTCACCGAAACGTACCGCGGTATTCAGATGGAGGTGAATCTGCTCAAGAAGGTCCGGCTTGAGATCGGTGTGAATGACGATTTCGAGGCTCTTGCCATCGAGGCCATTCAGGCCGCAGGCCAGACCGGGACCGAAGGCGATGGCGTGATTTTCGTCACGGAACTCGCCAAGGCGTTACGCATCAGGACCGGCGAGGACGGTATCCTGTAAGCTGACCTGTCCGTTTCAAGACGGAAAGTTCGAAACCCCGTAAAAAGGGTCGTTCGAAGTGGATTGCTACATCAGGGGCCGGGGCGGCCAATGGCAGCTCCGGCCCTTTTCTTCGGAACATGATCCATTCATACATTCAATTAACCCTGCAAGATTTTTAGAAGTAGAACCCTCATGTTGAACTCTGCGCCGGATATTCAAGCTGTCATTGAAAATAAAAGTATCATTACGCATTTTCAGCCGCAGGTCTCGCTCAAGCGAAAGGCCGTGATCGGTCTGGAAGCTTTGAGCAGAGGGTTTGATCCAGAAACAGGCAATGTGATACCCCCAGCCTCGCTGTTCGGTCAGACCCGGGACTCGGCATCCCGACTCTCCTTGGACCGGGTCTGCCGAACCAAGGCGGTTGAGGCCTTTTCGACTCTGCATAGGAAAGACAAGAGCCTGATGCTCTCGATGAATATCGATGCGGCTTGTATTAACGAGGAAACCCGTGGTTCAAGTCATATACTCAAACTGGCCAAAAGAAATGGCGTCAGCCCCAGCAATATCATTATAGAAATAATCGAATCCTGCTGTGAGGACGTGGACGCGCTTCTGGAATTCGTCAGGTTTTACCGGAAAAAGAACTTTCTCATCGCCCTTGATGATGTGGGGGCGGGGTTTTCCAATCTTGACAGAATTCCGCTGCTCAAGCCGGATGTGCTCAAGTTGGACCGTTCTCTCATTTCCGGTGTGAATGAGCATTTCCACAAGCTTGAAGTGGTTCGCAGTTTCGTGCAGATGTCCAATCGGATAGGCTGTCTTGTCCTTGCGGAGGGAGTGGAGACAAGTGACGAAGCCATGTGTCTGCTTGATAATGGCGTGGATGTGTTTCAGGGATTCTTTTTCGCACGCCCAGCACCGGGGCTGGATGCCGTCCCCGGCATGGCTGATAAAGTAGACGCGCTCGGCGAGATGCATCGAGAAAGACGCACGCTTCATATCGCCGAGGAAAGACGCCGGTTTTCAAGCTATGACTTGCTGTTGCTGACCATGTGTCAGTCTCTTGCCGAGACCCCCGTGCGCGGCATCAATCAGGCGTTGACCCGGTACATCGACACGTACCCGAATCTGGAATGTCTGTATCTTCTGGATATGAAGGGCAGGCAGGTTTCAGACACATTGTGCAACCCGTCCCGGCTGAAAAAAAGTAAACGTTTTTTGTATGAGCCAGCCTTTCTCGGGACAGATCATTCTCTCAAGGAATACTTTTTGCCCATACAGGCCGGGCTGGAGAAATTCACGACCCAGCCGTACATTTCCCTCGCGTCAGGAAACCTGTGCATTACCATCGCGCATTCCTTTTACCACAAGGGCGCGGGGCGGCATTTTATCCTGTGCGCGGATATGAGCATGTGAAAAGGTGATTTGAGGCACATGGCCGGCGTATGTGATTTACTATATAAGTATTTGCATAAAATACGTGCATAGTGTATTTGTGTTGCAAACTATATGGAGGTGCCTATGTGTACTGTCAGGTGTACTTGTGGTGGTTCTGCATTCCAGATCAACTGTAGCGAGCTGGATTGGGAGTTGCAGCAAACCACGGAACGGCAAATGGGGGCTGAAAAATTTTATTCTGCAACATGGCAGGATAATTGTACGAACTGTCATTCAGCGCTAAAGGTCGAATTTGAATGCTATGAGTATCCGCCTGGGGCTGAAAATCATCATGAGGTTGAGACAACTCACTGTGATATTGATGGCTATTGCTGCCCTGATTTTGAATAGGTTTTTTTGCAGGGTAAAATGAAAAGGCCTGCGGCATTGCCGCAGGCCTTTTGTTTTATGCGAGTTTCGGAAACTACATGTCCAGAATTTTCTGGGCGGTTTCATCCATGATGTCGGTGATGAAACGGATGCCGGTTTCCCGTTCGGTTTCGCGGTTGCCGGAAGCGATGTCTTCGCGTCCGATCTCGCTCAGGGAGAACTTGCGTGCACCGGCGAGAAGCTGCTGGAGTTCGGCGGAGAGTTTGTCCACGAGGCTCCAGATGGCGACTGCGCCGAGGGGTACGTTCTTCATCTCGTCCCTGCCGACCTTCTTTTCCACGTCTGCGTAGCAGGTGAATATTTCTTCTGCGCTCTGGCCGTACTTGGTGACCGCAGCGGGGAGCTTGTCCCAGTTGCCGCTGACGGCTGCCTTGCGTTCCGGGTTCAGGACACCTTCGATGTTGGAACCAAGGAAACCCGGGACCATCATGGCGCGGCCCATGCAGATCATCTTGGTGTACGGTCCGCCCAGTGCGAGGGCCTTGAAGATGTTGCTGCCCTTGGCGAATCCGCCGGCAAATGACATGTCGACCACGTTCTTGCCGCGAGCGGCGAGACGGCTGGCGTATTCGTATGCCTTGGAGTGCAGCAGGATGGAGGGGACGCCCCAGCTTTCCATCATGTTCCAGGGGCTCATGCCGGTACCGCCGCCGGAGCCGTCCATGGTCAGCAGGTCAAGTTCGGCTTCGGAGGCGAACTTGATAGCCATGGCAAGGGCTTCCATGCCGTAGGAGCCGGTCTTGAGGGAGATGCGCTTGAAGCCGAGTTCGCGCAGGTATTTGACGGAGTTCATGAACTCGTCGTGAACCTGATCGTAGGAAGCGAGATCAGTGTAGCCGAGACGGCTGTGACGGGCGAAATGCTTGATGGAGCCGCGCTTGTAGCCTTCCTGAACTTCGGGCTTTTCCGGATCAGGATCAACAAGGTAGCCGCGTTTCTTCAGGAACATTGCGTAATCGATGCTGGTGACTTCGATTTCACCGCCGATGTTCTTTGCGCCCTGACCCCACTTGAGTTCGATGATGACTTTGTCGCCGTACTTTTCGGCCACGTATTCGGCGACACCGTTGCGGGTGTCTTCCACATTCATCTGTACGATGATTGCGCCGTAACCGTCGTAGTAGCGCATGTAGGTGTCGATGCGGCGTTCCAGTTCGGGAGCCTTGGAAATGCGGCCGTCCTTGATTTCGGACTCGCGGTCAACGCCGACGACGTTTTCGCCGATGACGATGGGGGCACCGACAAGCGCGCAGCCTGCGGCAAATGCGTCCCAGTATTTGGCGGCGATGAAGGTGGAACCCAGTGCGCCGGTCATGAAGGGAACCTTACATTTGGTGGTTTCCTTTGCGCCGAAAGATGTTTCGAGGTTGACGTCAGTGAACAGCAGGTCCTTGTCAGTGCCGGTGGCGCCCATGGCACCGTAGTTCAGGCCCTGAATTCTGAGGGAGTTGTAGGACACGCCGACGTGGGTGGTGTTTCCGCTGCCCGCGGTGACGAGGCCGAAATCGCGGGGGTAGAGGACTTCACGTCCGCGCATGGAAGAAAGCCAGGTCTCACATTTGCCCTGACAGTCTGCCCGGCACAGGGTGCAGAGGCCGGATTCGATTGCGTTGCCGCGGTTGACACTTCCTAAAACATCGTTGCTTTTCGGTTGGTTGGACATTCTCTCTCCGTTAGTGACAGGTAAAATATGAACAATTGCCAATATGATGAAATTTGCTAAAACCAAAAATTAGCTAGCAAAAAAAAATAGTGGCGTCATCAAAAAATGGCAAAACGGCAAAGATTTTGTGTAAAAAAGCTGATTTTTTGTCAAAAATGGTAAAAATCAAGAAAAAATTTGGCTTTTACGCAGATTTTGTTCAAAAATGTATAACTTTGATTGTGTATACATCCAGTCTTGCTCTCCTTGTGGGTGTTTTTTACCGTTTCTGTTAAATTTTGGCCTGTTAACTTTGAGCGTCTGTCGGACAATGTATCGAATAAGATAATTCGTTATTGGATTTTGTGTAGACGGCTGGTGGGTGAATGTGTGGGACAGGGTAGCTTTGGGAGAGCGTTAAAAACGATGCCGATGGGAGAGGTGGTGGGTGAACGAAAAAAAGGGTGGAAGCCGAAGCTTCCACCCTTTGATTGTCTTGAATGCGAACCGTGCTAGATTTTTGCTGCGGTACGCAGATCGTCGACGGCGTCGGTCTGTTCCCAGGTGAACTCGGGGAGTTCGCGGCCGAAGTGGCCGTAGTTGGTGGACTGCTGGAAGATGGGACGACGCAGGTTCAGGCGTTCCAGGATGTAGTAGGGGCGCATGTCGAAGACCTCGGTAACGGCCTTGGTCAGCTGTTCGTCGGTGATCTTGCCAGTGCCGCGGGAGGATACGACCACGGAAACGGGGTCGGCAACACCGATGGCGTAAGCGATCTGGACTTCGCACTGGTCGGCGAGACCGGCTGCGACAACGTTCTTGGCTACGTAGCGGGCCATGTATGCGCCGGAGCGGTCGACCTTGGACGGGTCCTTGCCGGAGAAAGCGCCGCCGCCGTGGGCACCGGCACCGCCGTAGGTGTCGTTGATGATCTTGCGACCGGTCAGGCCGCAGTCACCGACCGGGCCACCGATAACGAAACGGCCGGTGGGATTGATGTAGGACTTCAGGTTTTCGTCAATCAGTTCCTCGGGCAGAGTCTTCATGACGACTTCGCGCAGGATGTCTTCCTGCAGCTGGCCCAGCTCAATGCCTTCGGCGTGCTGGGAAGAGACAACCACGTTGTCGATGCGGACGGGCTTGCCGTTATCGAATTCCACGCAGACCTGGGTTTTTCCGTCAGGACGCAGGTAGTCGAGAACGCCTTCCTTGCGCACGTCGGTGAGACGTTTGGAAAGCTGGTGAGCGTAGTAGATCGGGGTGGGCATCAGAGTCGGGGTCTCGTTGGTGGCGAAACCGAACATCATGCCCTGGTCGCCTGCACCCTGTTCTTCGGGCTTCTGGCGGTCAACGCCCTGTGCGATGTCCGGGGACTGCTTGTCGATGGAAGAGATGACAGCGCAGGTTTCCCAGTCAAAGCCCATGGTGTCGGCGGAGTTATAGCCGATGTCCTTGATGGTGTTACGGACGATCTCCGGGAAATCGGCATAGGCCGTGGTGGAGATTTCACCGGCGATGAAGGCCATGCCGGTGGTGACGAGGGTTTCGCAGGCCACGCGGGCCATGGAGTCCTGTCCGATGATGGTGTCCAGAATTGCATCGGAAATCTGGTCGGCGACTTTGTCGGGGTGACCTTCGGTCACGGATTCAGAGGTAAACAGGTATTTGCCTTCGATCTGCATTGAATCCTCCTTCAAGAATTCTTTAAGGAAATGCGTCTAGAAATCCGGATTGAGATCACACTCAAGGACTTCGTCGATGCCGTTATTGTCGTCTGCCACGATGACCCGCGGTTTGCGGGTCTTGGATTCATTTTCATCCAGCCACATATAGCTGGCGATGATGATGCGCTGGCCGACCTTGCCCTTGTGAGCGGCAGCACCGTTGAGACAGATCTCGCCGGGGCCGCCGGGAATGGCATAGGTCGTCAAACGCTCGCCGTTGTCAAGATTGTAAACATCGATCTGTTCGTACGGGAGAAGGCCGACCGTCTTCATCAGTTTGGTGTCGATGGAGAGGCTGCCTCTGTACTCCAGATTTGCGCAGGTAATGGTGGCGCCGTGAATCTTGGCGCTCAAAAAACATCTTTGAGCCAATGTTTTATACCTCTATATGGATGTTATCTATGAGCCTGGCCTTGCCGACCTGAATGGCAACAGCTGCCAGTGCCGGACCTGAAATGGTCTTGAGCGGCACAATGTCGTTCGGATCGACCAGTTCAATATAGTCCACTGTACCCATGGGCAGGGTGGACGCATATTCTTTTTTCAGAAAATCTTTGACGGCCTGCGCAGTCCGCTCGCCGCTTTGTATCATTTCGGACGCTTTCAGCAGACCTTTACGGATCGCCGGTGCCGCAACGCGCTCTTTTTCAGTGAGATATGCGTTGCGGGAGCTCATGGCCAGTCCGTCCGGTTCGCGGACAATTTCCTGCCCGACGATTTCAACCGGAATGTTCAGATCTCGGACCAGACGCCTGATGATGGCGAGTTGCTGCCAGTCCTTCTGGCCGAACACGGCAACATCGGGACGGGCGAGCATGAAAAGTTTGGTGACCACGGTGCAGACGCCCTGAAAGTGGACGGGGCGGGACGCACCGCAGAGGTGTTCGCCTAGCGACGGTATGTTGATCCATGTGGCGTGGTCGGTCGCATACATGGCGCTCTTTTCGGGGGCGAAAAGGATATCCGTTCCCTGTGCTTCGGCCTTGGCGCTGTCGCCGTCGAAATCGTGGGGATACTTGTCGAGGTCTTCGTTTTCTCCGAACTGGGTCGGGTTGACGAAGAGGGAGACGATAAGCTTATCGCACAGCGGACGTGCCTTTTTCATGAGAGCGAGATGTCCGTCATGAAAAAAGCCCATGGTCGGCACGAGTCCGATTTTCAGGCCTTCGCGCTGCCACTGCATGCACTGCTGCTGTAATTCTATGGGGTCTGTTATTACTTGCATCTTTTTATGTTGCTTTCTGAACAACTGCTCATCTTGTATGGATGGCGCAAGGAAATGTCAATATCTAAATGTATTGATATAGTCCGGGCGGCAATATGGCAGTTCGTTGATTTTTGTGTTCTTGAAAAAGTGCAACCGGCTGTTTTCCCGGTTGTTTTCCTATTCCATGCTGCCGAATATGTATCGTATCGCGTCGGGCAGCAGATAATTTATCATCTGCTTGTTGCGATCCCTGTTTGTCGGGTCCGAGGCGTAGTGGTCGTTTATGGCGATACCGGCCACCGGCAGTTGCTCGGCTTCAAGGAATTTTGCCGAAAGCTGGGCATCGTTGATACAGCCCAGCCGGTTGGGTACGACGAGGATGGTGTCGAGATTGCAGATGCGGGCGAATTCATAAACCTGATGCTGCATGTCCAGCGGAACCAGCAGGCCGCCTGCGCCTTCGACGATGAGTACGTCAAAACCCGTGACAGCATTGATCTGGTCGGCGGCTTCCTGCATGGGGAATTCATCCCACAGAAAACAGGGAGACACGGGCTCTTCGCCGGTAAAGAGAACGCGGGCATCCGAGTCCGAAAGGCCTGCGTATCGGCGAACGAACGCGCTGTCGTCGTCCGCAGGGTAGCCGGTCTGGACCGGCTTGATGTAGCAGACCGATTTCCCTTCATCCATGAGCCGTTTGGCGAACCATGCGGAAAACATGGTTTTCCCGACATCCGTGTTGGTGCCGGAAATGAAATAGCGTTCCATTAACCGAGTACCTCCGTTGTTGCTGCGTAGGCTGCATCGATCAGTGTGGTGATCTCGTCCTCTGTAATGATATAAGGCGGCAGGAAATAGATAACATCGCCCATGTTGCGGAGAAATGCCCCATGCTTGAGGGCTGCGCGGTGGATCTGGAATCCGATACGGTCCTTCCAGTCAAAGGCGGCCTTTGTTTCTGGATTTTCCACGAATTCGAGGCAGGAGATGAAACCGCAGGAGCGGATTTCACCGAGATGTTTGTGGTTCCCGAATTTTTCGGCGGCGTAGCGGCGCATGTGCTGGTATTTTGGCCTGTTGGTTTCGATGACGTTGAGTTCTTCGAACATGGTCAGGGTCGTGTTGGCGACGGCGCAGGCCAGCGGATTGCCGGTGTAGGTATGGCTGTGCATGAACGCCTTCATGTCGGAGAATTCACCGTAAAAGGCGTCGTAAACCGCATCCGTGGTCATGACTGCCGAAAGCGCGAGCGTGCCGGATGTGATGGATTTGGACATGGTGACGAAATCGGGCACGACTTCGGCTTTGTCCATGGCGAACATGGAGCCGAGACGGCCGAATCCCACGGCGATTTCGTCAAAGGCGAGGTGAATGTCGAGTTCGCGAGTCAACTTGCGGAGTTTCTGGAGGTACAGCGCCGGGTAGAACCGCCAGCCCGCAGCCCCCTGTCCGAGTGGTTCGACGAACACTGCGGTGATTTCATGGGCGCGTTCGTGGAGCGTCTTTTCCATGTGTTTGAAGCAGTCGGCCTCACACGTCTCGCGGGTCTTGCCGTAGGGGCAACGGTAGCAGTCCGGTCCCTGCACGCTGATGTTTTCCGGCATGATCGGACGGTACAGGTCGGAAAAGAAGTCGTGACCGCACACCGAGAGCGCGCCCAGCGTGTCGCCGTGGTATCCGTCGGACAGGCCGACGAATTTCGTTTTCTCGGGCTGGCCGTTGTTTTGGCGGTAGCCGTAACTCATCTTCATGGCGACTTCCACGGCGCTGGCCCCGTCGCCCGCAAAGAACACGCGGGTCATTTCGTCCGGAGTGAGCGCGACAAGGCGGTCAGCCAGTTCTTCGGCGGGACCGTGCGTGACGCCTGCGAACAGGACATGCTCAAGTGTGCTCGCCTGTTTGGTCAGCGCTTCGGTGATGCGCGGGTTGGCGTGGCCGAAAATATTGGTCCACCAAGAGCTGATTCCGTCTATGTAGGATTTGCCTTCGTCGTCGTATATGTATATCCCTTTTCCGGATGCGATTTTGAGAAGCGGATGCTCCTCAACGTCTTTCATCTGGGTCACAGGATGCCAGAGAGCCTGTTTTTTCATTGAATCTACCATGTCTGAGAAGTTGTACGAATTTATCTCGAAAGAGTTGGAAGAGTTTAGGGAACGAAGCCTTTTCCGTCAAATCCCGCCCGTGGACAGCGGTGCGGACAAATTTCTCGTGTTCGAAGGCCGTCGGCTGCTGAATCTCGCGTCCAACAACTATCTCGGCATCGCGGATCATCCCGACCTCAAGGCCGCTGCCGCCCAGGCCGTCGAGCAGTACGGCACATCAAGCGGGGCATCCCGTCTCATCTCCGGAAATTTCAGTCTGTTCGACCGGCTTGAAGCGGAAATCAGCGATTTCAAGGGGTTGGATGACGCGCTTGTCGTGGGTTCCGGCTTCACAGCCAACCTGATGATTCTTTCGACGCTGGCCGATCGGCATACCGTGGTTTTTTCGGATCGGCTCAATCATGCGAGCATCGTGGACGGCATCCGGCTTTCCGGCGCACAGCACGTCCGATACCGCCATAATGACATGGCGCATCTTGCTTCGCTCATGGAAAAACACGCCTATGCGTCGCGGAAAATTCTGGTGACCGACACGGTTTTTTCCATGGACGGTGATTGTGCGGAACTTGCGTCCATTGTCGATCTCTGCGAAAAACATGATGTCCTGTCCGTGGTGGACGAGGCCCACGCTGCCGGAATCATGGGTGGCGGCCGGGGGCTTGCCGCCGAACTCGGTCTGGCGGGCCGGGTGAATCTGCATATGGGAACCTTTTCCAAAGGGTTCGGTTCGTATGGTGCATATGTCGCGGGAGATTCGGAGGTCATTGATTACCTGCGGAACAAGGGGCGTCCTTTCATTTTTTCCACGGCGTTGCCGCCTGCTGTGGTCGGGGCGAGCCTTGCCGCTGTGAAGCTGGTTCGGGAAAACCCCGGCATGGGAGTCGGATTGCTTGAAATGGCACGTGAGGTGCGCGGTTTTCTGCAATCTCTCGGCCTTGATACCGGCCCTTCCGAAACCGCGATCATTCCGGTGATTCTCGGCGACAACGCCCGGACGCTGGCGGCGCGGGACATGCTCATGGAATACGGAATTTATATCGGGGCGGTGCGCCCGCCGACCGTGCCGCAGGGGACGGCTCGGTTGCGTATCAGTCTGCGGGCCGATCTGGATAGTGAGGACCTTTTGAATTTCAGGAACGCCATGAAGGCGACCATGGAGAGATTGTGACAGACGATTTTCTTTTTGTTTCCGGCTGGGCCGGGTTTCCGGAACTTTTTCCGACGTTGTCCGGCAGGGGCGAGTTTCTGCTGCCGTTTGTTCGTCACAGCGAAGCTGAAGTTTTTGACCGCCTCGACACTTCGTCAGCGTCCACTCTCATCGCCTGGTCAACCGGCGCACACATGGTGCTCAAGCGTTGGAATCGTGTGGTGGATAATTTTGAGCGTATTGTTCTTGTGGCACCGTTTCTCTGTTTTACCGACTACACGTCCGAAAAGATGGTGCGGCTCATGATTCGCAATATGCGCAGGAATGCTCAGGAAGTCGTCAATCTTTTTCATCGGAACTGCGGGTATACCGGTCAGATTCCCATAGACAAGAGTGACGTTGAAGGACTTTTCATGGGGCTTGAGTATCTTCGGGCGTCCCGTGCCATGCCGTCGCATCGCGGGGCGGAGAAAACCGTCATTCTGCATGGCGAGCACGATCGCATCGTCAATCCGGTCGCTTCCGAGGATTTATGGGAAATCATGCCCGGTGCCACCTACACCGCTTTGCCCCACGGGCACTGGATACCTGAACATGAATTTGCCGCCTACGTTGACTAAGGAGCGCATCCGCCGCTGCTTTGACCGCGCTCGCGACACGTACGTCAAGGCCGCCATGGTTCAGGCCGGAGTTGCCGAGACCTGCGCCCGCAACGTCCCGCGAGGTCACTATCCCGCCATTATCGAGATAGGGGCAGGCGGTGGCGTGCTGACCCATCGTGTCGCTGCCCGCTGTTCTCATGAGCGGTATCTCGGCGTGGACATTTCTCCGGGGATGCTCGCACAGATCGACAAGTCTGATCTCACCTGTCCAGAATTTGTCGCTGCTGACGCTGAGCATCTAGATGTTGCCGCGCACACCTTTGATCTGCTCGTCAGTTCGTCTACGTTTCAGTGGTATCGCACCCCGGAACGTTCAATACCTGACAACTTCCGTCTTCTTCGGTCGGGCGGTTGCTTTTCGATCGCTATTTTTATTGACGGCACGTTTCCTGAAATCACTGCTGCGTCTGGCGCAACCGGCTTCGGCTCCCTGTTGCCCCTGCGGACGGATGCGTTCTATCGGGATGTGGTTGGGGCTCTCGCACCGGAGAAACTCGAATTTGCCCGTTCAACGCACGTCACGCACCACGCCTCAGTTCCTGATCTGCTTCGCGCGCATCAGGCCACGGGCGCGACGGCCACGTCCGGTCAAAAGCGTCCTTCAAAGGATGCCTACAAACGGTTTGTCGAGCATTACGAAGCCCACTTCAGAGACGCGCAGGGCGTCAGAAGCACTGCTGAAATCCTGCATGTGTGGGGACGGATGTAACGGCTGGGCCGTTGTCTTCGAAGTTCGCCCCTTTTCGCCTACACCCCGGCCTTTTCGAATACCGCACCAACGATGGCGCGGGCTTCTTCCTGAATGTCTTTCAGGTGGTCGGCTCCCTTGAATGATTCGCAATAGATCTTGTAGATGTCCTCGGTTCCGGAAGGCCGTGCTGCGAACCAGCCGTTTTCCGCGGTCACCTTGAGTCCGCCGATGGCGGCGTTGTTGCCGGGGGCATGCGTCAGGCGGGCCGTGATCGGTTCTCCTGCGAGGGAGTCGGCGGTGACCATGTCGGGAGTCAGTCCCTTGAAGGCGGCTTTCTGTTCGGTTGAGGCTGGGGCGTCCGACCGTTCATAGATGGGGGCACCGTGCCTTTCTTCAAGCTGTGAGTAGAGTTCGCCGGGATCTCGTTTTGTGGTGGCGGTGATCTCGGCTGCCAGCAGGTTGAGGATGATGCCGTCCTTGTCCGTGGTCCAGACCGAGCCGTCGAAGCGCAGGAAACTCGCTCCGGCTGACTCCTCGCCGCCGAATCCGCAGGAACCGTCAATGAGTCCGTCCACAAACCATTTGAATCCCACCGGGACCTCATGCAGATGCCTGCCGAGGGATGCCGCCACGCGATCGACCATGGAACTGGTGACCACGGTTTTGCCCACAGCGGCCTTGGTGGACCAGTCGGGGCGGTGGGTGAACAGGTAGTCCACCACTACGGAGAGGTAATGGTTGGGATTGAGCAGGCCCGAGCTTTTGGTGACGATGCCGTGCCGGTCGTAATCCGGGTCGTTGCCAAAGGCGATGTCATAGCGGTCCTTGTGCCGGATGAGCGAGGCCATGGCCGAAGGAGAGGAACAGTCCATGCGGATTTTTCCGTCCTTGTCCACGGTCATGAAGGAAAATGTCGGGTCCACGCGGGGATTCGTGATGGTCAGGTCGAGGCCGTACATTTCGGCGATGGGTTCCCAGTAGGCGATGCCGGAGCCGCCCATGGGGTCCACGCCGACCTTGAGTCCCGCGTTCCTGACGGCGTCCATGTCCACCACGTTTTTCAGGTCGCTGATGTAGGGCGTGATGTAATCGTAATGCTCGACGCACGAGGCTTTGAGAGCCTTCTCGAACGGCATGCGTTTCACGTCCCGGAGGCCGTTTGCGAGAATTTCGTTGGCGCGGTTCTGGATGGCGGTGGTGATGACGGTGTCTGCGGGACCGCCTTCAGGCGGGTTGTACTTGTAACCGCCGTCGCGCGGGGGATTGTGGGACGGGGTGATGACAACGCCGTCGGAGAGACCTGTCGTGCGGCCCTTGTTCCATGCGAGGATGGCGTGTGAAATGACTGGCGTGGGCGTGTAGCCGAGTCCGTCCTGAATGCGGACCGTAACGTTGTTCGCGGCAAAGACTTCAAGGGCGGAGGCAAGGGCCGGTTCGCTCAGGGCGTGGGTGTCCATGCCCAGATGAAGCGGGCCGTCGATTCCGCTGGCGGCGCGGTGTTCACAGACCGCCTGTGAAACGGCGAGGATATGGGCTTCGTTGAAACTGCCGTCCAGAGAAGAACCCCGATGGCCGGACGTGCCGAAGGCGATGCGGCAGGCGGCCTCTGCCGGATCCGGCTGTATGGTGTAATAGGCGGAAACGAGTCGGGGAATGTTTGTGAGGATGTGTGCGGGTGCAGGTTTCCCGGCCAGTTCGTGCAGGGGCATTGGTCTCTCCTGATGTTGAATCTAGTCTATGTCCATGGTTTCAAGCACCATTTTCTGCATGTCGAGATCAGCGATGTGCTCATTGGTTTCACGAAGCCGTTCCGAGAGGATTTCGTAAAACATCTTGTAGAAAAAAGCCTGAACCGCGAGTTTGGCCCGTCCTTCCAGTCTGTCCATGAAGGAAATGTCCAGTGACAGGCAGCGGGAAGCGCGTCTTGTCATGATTGTGGCGGAGCGGGGTGCTGTGTCGATGACGCCCATTTCGCCGAAGACCGTGTTGGGCTTGTCGAGCGTGTTGATTTCGATGTCGTCCACGCGCACGGATAGTTTCCCGCTCATGAGAAAGAACATGCGCTGATCGGTTTCTCCCTGTGTTATCACTTCTTCACGCTTTTCATACTCATGGATTGAGGCCATTTTCATGACGTCAGCGAGCCTGTCGCCGCCAAGCGGCCTGAAGGCCGGGATAGCCAGTATGGATTCAACCAGATCCGTGTCGTTCGGGTCAAATGGAATGATCTTCACGCTGATTACTCCATTGGTCTTTGGACTGACAGGTCCTTGAGTTCGTCTTCCAGGCGCAGCACCTTTCTGTTGGCATCACGAATGCGTGCCGCGAGCATTTCGGAAAAGATTCTGTAAAACAGGGCTTCGGCTGCAAGTTTGTCCATTCCTTTCATTCGTTCGAGAAAGGAACCGTCGAGTGCGAGACACAACGTTTCCTGTTCAGCCGTGATGGTTGCCGAACGGGGCTTGTGATTGATCATGCCCATTTCGCCGAATACGTCGCCCAGCTTGGATATGGCGTTGACATCCAACCCGTCTATATTGACTGAGCAGCTTCCTGAAATGAGAAAGTAGACGATTTGGTCTGTATCGCCTTCATTAATGATGGTTTCTCCATCGTCATACTGTCGAATTTTTGCCAATTGAAGCAATTTTGGCAACTGTGCACTATCAAGTGCATCAAACACCGGCATTTTTTGCAGGCGTGCAAGCACTTTTGCATCATGAGGATTAAATGAAAACTGTTTCACTGATTTTTCATCCTTTTCTCATATTGTATAATAACAAATTCGACTTAATGGTACAGTTGAATGGCAATGTTATTGCAGTGGATTTATATTTGTAAAAGTCTTGAAATTTAAAATTATCTATAGTTAAAATAAATATCAACCGTACGCTATGCGTAATACGGGTAATTGTATGTTGAAAGTTCGGGGTTTGTAAACGTCTGTCTGCCGGTCTGGGAATAGCGGTGCGTCCGGCAGACATTAGGCAAAACAATGAGGAGCTATTAATGTTTAACTGGATTACGAAAAGTCTGGCAAGGACCATTCTGATTCCTGTGATTGCATCTATCGTTTTAGGTGTTGTGTGCTTTGTTTATTACGTAAACACATCATCGTACGAAATGAGCGTCACCAGTGAGGGGCGGGCTGCCGGTAATCTTACCAGGATTATTGCTTCCGCGCTTGATCTTTTTATTGAGGATACTGTTGCTTCAGTCAACGTGGCCGCAGGGGATTCCGATGTCGTTGAATCCTTGATGGCAGGGAGCAACGCAGCGCAGGATCTGTGCGTCAACTTTCTTAAAAACAATAAAAATCTTGGTGCCGTGCTTGTGTTTGACAAGCAGGGAAACGTGTTGGCCGGCAGTGATACGAGCGGGGCGAACCTGACCGGTGTCAACATGTCTGACCGGCCTTACGTGCAGGCCATCCTTTCCGGTGCCAATCAGTTTGTCACCGAGTCCGTATTCAAGGCCAAGCGGGACGATACGCTTCTGTTTGGTGCCAGTGCTGCCGTTCGCGGGAAAAACGGCAACCTGCTCGGCGGAGTGGCCATGTTTGGCCTGTGGGATGAGTTTACCAGATTGTTTGTCGAACCTGTCTCCATCGGAAGTGAGGGATATGCCTTTATGATTGATGCGGATGGTACCTGCATTTATCACCCCAAGGACGCCTCCATTATCTTGCAGGATTTCAGCAAGCACGAGTGGATTCGTGAGGTCATTGCTGAAAAGAACGGCATTCACAGATATGACTGGTTCGGTCAATGGAAGCGCGCTGTATTTCATAATGATCCTACAACAGGTTGGATAGTGTGCGTTTCGGCTGCAGAAGATGATGTCGCTTCCGGTGCGATCAGGCAGGGATATGTCATGATGGGAATCGGCACACTTCTCGTGCTGACTGTTTCTGGCTTAATTGTCTTCTTCCTTTCCCGCCTGGTGGTTGCCCCGGTTGGTGACGGCATGCAGGTCTCGGCAGCATTGTCTGACGGTGATTTGACCGGTGATGTCCAGAACGAGTCGCCCAATGAACTGGGACGGCTCATGCGTTCCCTCGGTTCCATGGTCGAAGCCCTCAAGGATGTTGTCCATAACGTCAAGAACGCGGCTGAAATGGTGGCTACAGGCAGTGAAGAAATCGCTGCTTCTGCCGAGCAGATGAGCGAAGGCAGCACTGAGCAGGCCGCCAGTGTCGAGGAGATTTCTGCTTCTATGGAAATGATGGCGAATAACATCCAACAGAATATGGAAACGGCGCAGGAAACAAAGGATATCGCAGTGCGGACTGCGCGGGATGCAAATGAGGGCGGTGACGCCGTTACCAAGACAGTTGCTGCCATGCGTGATATCGCGGACCGGACTTCCATCATAGAGGAAATAGCCCGCCAGACCAACCTGCTGGCTCTGAATGCGGCCATCGAGGCTGCACGTGCTGGTGAGCACGGCAAGGGGTTTGCTGTCGTGGCTGCCGAGGTTCGCAAGCTGGCCGAACGCAGTGGAGTGGCCGCGGCCGAGATCAGTGAACTGACAGGCAACAGCCTGCAGGTCGCGGAAAAGGCCGGCACCATGCTTGAACAGATCGTCGTTGATATCCAGCACAATGAAGAATTGGTGCAGGAAGTTGCTGCAGCCAGTCAGGAGCAGCACGAATCCGCCAAGCAGATCACCACGTCTATTCAGCACCTTGATACCGTGGTGCAGAAGAATGCTTCCTTCTCCGAGGAACTATCGGCGACGGCACAGGAATTGTCCGGTCAGGCCGAGCAGTTGCAGGAGACCATGGGCTTTTTCACGGTCGATGGTTACGTTGGTAACGGCAACGGCAACCGTAATAGCTTCGCTGTTGCTCATCGCACTTGTGAGAACAAGGTCCGTGTAGTGGACGTTCCGCCCGCGGCCCTGCCCACTCCTGTTCGCAGTGATGAATATGAACGCTTCTAAAAAAGGCTATAATTAAAAAAAGCGGCGCATCCTTTTGGATGCGCCGTTTTTTTGGTTTGTTGCGAACTATTTTTTCAATTCTCTGAGTTCATCCTGCAAGCTGACGATTGTCTGGTTGGCGTCACGCAGCCGGACAGCCATGACTTCGGCGAAGACCCGGTACATGACAGCCTGCGTGAAGAGCCTGCTTCCGTCGCCCAGTGACCCCAGAGCCGTGTCGTCGAGGGAGACCACAAGCGACGTGCGTGCCGCCGTGATGGTGGCGGAGCGGGGGCTGCCGTCGAGTATGCCCATTTCGCCGAAAATGTCGCCCAGCCGTTTGAGTTCTCCGACCTTGTTTCCCTGCACCATGATATCCAGATGGCCGAAGATCAGGAAAAAGACCTGATTGTCGAATTCTCCCTGGTTGATAATGACTTCACCTGCGTCATAACGGCGGATGGCGGCGGCTTTCATGGCCTTGCGAATGTGCCCGTCCGGCAGGGCATTGAATGCGGGAACGTTTCGAAGGCGTTCCATGATGTCATCGTTTTGAGGGTCGAACGGTACTTCTTTCATACTATCTCTCTGGTCTGCGGTTGTTCCACTTATACTGATTATTGCCACAGATGGCGTCGGGAATCGAGTACAAATTAATGAGTTGAGAGAGCTCTGATGCGTTGCAGCACCGGTGGGTGTCCGTATTCGAGCCAGACAGTGAGTCGATGCGGCGTCAGGTTGGACAGGTTGTCGGCCGACAGTTTTTTGAGTGCGGAGATCATGGCCTGCGGATTTTCGGTTGTTTTTGCCGCGTAGGCGTCGGCTTCGAATTCGTGTTTGCGGGAGATGGCATTGGTGACGATCGAAAGCAGCAGCGACAGGGGCGTGTACAGCAGGAGAAAGAAAACGAGTCCCGCATAAATGCTCATATGGTCCATGCCAAATGCTTCAAACAGGCCGGGACTGCTCAGGAACAGGGACATGAGGTAGAATATCACGCCTGTCTTGATAAATCCCAGAATCATCTGTCGCCGGATATGGCCGCGTTTCGAGTGGCCGACTTCATGGGCGAGGACAGCCACGATTTCATCGGTGGTTTGTTCTTTGATCAACGTGTCGAATAGGGCGATGCGTCGATTTTTCCCGAAGCCTGTGAAAAAGGCGTTGCTTTTGGTGGAGCGTTTGGAACCGTCCATCACGAAGATGCCGCGCAGTCTGAACCCGACTTTGCGGGCATATGACTCAATGGCACGGCGCAGTTCGTTGTCTTCCAGCGGGGTGAATTTGTTGAAGAGCGGCAATATCCATGAAGGGGCGACATAGGTGAATGCAAGGGTAAAGGTAACAACCATGCCCCAGCACCATAACCAGGCAAATTTTCCTAGTTCGTCGAAGAAATAAAGGACTCCAGAGAGCAGTATGCCTCCGATGATGGCGGTGAGCACAAGTCCTTTCACGCGGTCTGCTATGAATGTACCGACTGTAGTGGTGTTGAAATTGAATCGTTTTTCCAGAACAAAGGTTTGATATGCTTCAAACGGCAGGCTGAGAATGGAGCTGGCGATGCCGAGAGCGGCTATATAGGCAAGTCCTGTGGGGATCGGTGACAGATCGTACGAACGGATTATCTGGTCGAGCCAGTTGAAACCTCCGTACAGAATGACCATGACGGTCACGGCTGTATTGAATGTGTCTGAAATGTTGGAAAAACGCATGGTTGCCCGTGCGTATTCCTGTGATTTTCGATATGTTCCGGCATCGAATGTGTCCGCGAATTCGCTTGGCAGTTCTGGATGAAGATTGCGTCCGTTCAGGAAATTTGAGAGCAGGCCAAGCAACCACGAGCCGATAAGTGATATGAGGATGACTGCGAGATAGATATTCACGAATTCTCCGGGTGTGACGAAAGGAATGAATGTCAATGGCCTAGGCTAGTCGGTGAATTATGTTGCGTCAACAGGGGGAATCATCTCTAAGAGCTGACCCTTTTCGCGCGCAATCCGAAGCTGCTCACAAACGGACTTGGGTAGATTTATCGCGTGCTTGCCAAAAAAATCCCTCTGTATTAGTTTCATGGAAGAAAAACAGTTTCAACCTTGAAAAGTATCGAGCATATGTCACCTGCAAAAGTTACAGCCAAGGATATCCGAGAGGACATCGCCCGAGCCCGTGCGTACGCAAAAAAGAGCAATTACCTCAAGACGCTCAACTGCCTCGCAAGTGCCATCAGAGGGTTGGTGACCAGTCAGGTCTTTGGCGCGGAAAAGTTTGAAATCCATGCCCATCTTGATGAAGCCCTGCGCGACCTCAACAAGATGAAGATGATAAAACGCCTTTTCCCCAAGGGGCTTAAATATCAGAAAGGCAAGGAGCGGGAATTCTACAAGACGCTTGTCCAGCTGCACAAGAAGCTGGGGACGGCCATGGAGAATGCCCGGCAGACCAAGATGCGCAAGCGTCTGGCCGTGCTTGATGAGAACATGATAAAGGCTGCCAAGCTTGTCGAAGCGAAGCAGCCTCTTGAGGCCCGCAAGCTGTATCGCAAGATTTCAGAATATTTTCAGGATATCGAAGGGATTGATTCCGATATCGGCAATCGCCTGACGACTTTCGGCATGTTTCCCGAAGCGATTGATTATCTGAACAAAGCGCTTGAAGACACTCCAAACGACGTCCGCGCTCACAGTGCCATTATTCTGTGCTACGAGGGCATGCACGAGGTGGACAAGGCCATGGAAGCCATCAAGGAAACCATGCGTCGCGTCGGCGTCAGCGACAATCTGTATGTTCGCATGGCAAAACTGCACCTTGAAAAACGCGAATGGGGCGAAGTCTTCAACAATGCCAAGTCCGCTCTTGACCGCAACCCGCTCAACGCCGAGGCCCAGAAGCTCATGAAGCAGGCCGAGCCTCGGGTGTTTGCCGGTTCAGGCGGTCCGGGTAAAGCCGCTGCCAAGAAACCTGCTGATGACGATAAAAAATCCCATGATCTGAGTATCTAGTTCTTTCCTTGAGTTCGCAGCAACTCTGAACGCGTTACTCGAATGATGCGCCCGTGGCTTGTCCCGATAAGCAGCGTTCCGTCACGGTCCAGTTCCAGTCCGATCGGCTTTTTGTCGATGCGGCATATCTCATTGAGATTTCCGTCCTGCGTAATCAGGTAGATACCGCCGTTTTCACTGCCCACAAAGACGTTTCGTAACGAATCCACCGTCAGTACTGTCGGAGACTCGGGTATTCTTCCCAGCAGGATGGCTTCCGAGTTCGGCGGGATGCAGAATACATGGCCTGTTCCGCGACAGGCAGTATACAGATTGCATCGGGTATCAATCGCGATGTCGATCGCATCATGCGGTAGCGAGGCGTGTTTTTTCTCTGTTTCTTTCTGAGCAAGGGAAAGCGTGGTTGCGCCAAAAAAGATGATCGTGAAAGAGCATATTACCAGTACGGAAAGTTCGATTCTTTTCAACATCGTCTCACTCCTTTTTATGTTGTAGCCAAATTAGTGAGAGTCGTGTCGATATGTCCAATATATATTTACATCGAAATTGAGATGCTGTACGTCTTGATCATGGGATTGAGACAGCTTAAATACTTCATCGCCGTGGCAGAGGAACTGCATTTTGGGCGTGCCGCCGAGCGTTGCCATATCGCTCAGCCGCCGTTTTCACAGCAAATAAAGCGACTTGAAGATGAGCTTGGCGTCAAGCTTCTGGAGCGGACCAGTCGCAAGGTGTCTCTTACGGATGAGGGCACCATGTTCTTGGCCATTGCCCGCGATACGATATCCACTCTTGAGTGCGGCATCGAAAAAATGCACATGATGGCCAAAGGGCTTATCGGAAAGCTGCGCGTCGGTTTCCTCAGTTCAGGGCTGTATACCGATTTTCTCAAAGGGGTGACCGCCTTCCGAAAGAAGTACCCCGGCATCATGCTTGATATCCGTGAAATGCAGTCTTCGGACCAGAACAACGCCCTGCGGGCCGGGGAGCTGGATGTCGGACTGTCCCATCATTGCTATGCCAACCATTACATGCTTGAGGCCAGGACGTTCATGGCGGACAGGTATTTCCTTGCTGTACACGAAGAGCATCCCCTGGCAGCCAAAGGGCATGCCGGGTATCCTGATATCGACAAGGAGCCGTTCATCATGTTTTCACGGGAGCATTATCCCGAGGCCTATGACCGTGCGGTCGGCAGGTATTACAAATTCGGCGTTCAGCCTCGCATTGTTCAGGAGGCGAAAACACATCAGACCAAGCTTTCGCTCATCGCCGCAGGCATGGGGATAGGTTTTGTGCCTGAGCGTATGAGTGCCGCACTTCCCGATTGCGTGCGAATGCTTCCCTTTGATTTTCAGGGGGAGGCGCATGTCACACCGCTCAAGCTGGTTTGGCGAAAAGGCGAGAAAACACCTGCGCTTCGGTGCTTTCTCGAGGTCCTCAGCGAGTTTTGCCACGAGGAAAACGAGGAAGAAGGTTGCGGGAACTAGTTCAGAAATTTTTTGTCCGGTAAAGGCAGTCCTCCGCAGCGAGCAATGAAGCTTCTGCGGAGGATTTTTTTATAGGACAAAAATATCAGCCGGGGAGGGGCGTTTTAGCTGGGCTCTGCCGAATCGTCAGATTCGTAGCGTAAAATATCACCGGGCTGACAGCTTAACGCCTTGCAGATGGCATCCAGCGTGGTGAAGCGGATGGCCTTGGCTTTGCCTGTTTTCAGAATGGAAAGGTTCTGCGGCGTGATGCCGACGGCTTCGGCCAGTTCCTTGGAGCTGGTTTTTCGTTTCGCCAGCATGACGTCGAGATCTATGATGATGCCCATATCGTATCCTAAACCGTGAGTTCTTCTGTTTCGCGCAGTTTGCGGCCCTCGTCCATGATCCAGCTGACCACTATGACGACCCCGCCGATAACTATCTCTTCAAAATTGGCCGAGTCAAATGTAATTGCGACCAGTCGTTCTCCCGGCGGATTGTGGATGGTTAATACGATTGTCATCAAGGCTTCGTATATCGGCGTGATTCCTGCGCCAATGAGAACGGTCCACCCTGTGCGGCGAATATATTTGACCGTGTTTCGGGTAAATATCTCGCCTGCGGAAAAGCAATTGAACAGGCGGAAAAGCCACCATAATGCCAGCATTCCGATGCCTGTGGGAATCATTGCAACGCCCAACCCCAGTAGACGGGTACTCCAAGGCATTGGAAAATCCGGGGCGTGGGCTTCATCAATGGCCAGATCGTCAGTCAGTATTTCAATGGCCATTGATGGGTCTTCCTCGCCGGAAACCAGTATTTCTCCTCCGGAAAGCCAAATGCTCCCTACAAACAGGGGGCTTACAATGAGGGCAATGAGAAATATGGCTCGAAAGAATTTGGCGAAACGTTGAATTCGATTTTTCATGATGGACTCCTTTGATGTTGAGAGTTCTTTTTGCGATGATTTATTATCGTTTGTCAATCATTTTTTATCGAATAAGGCGAGATTCGCTCAGGTTGGGATATCCATAGGCAAAAAAAACGGCCCGTGACATCAGTCGCGGGCCGGATGGTTTTGGGGAGGGGTGAAGCTTACTTCAACGGGATGTATATTTCCGTAATCAGGTCTTCGGGAGCGGTTTCATTGGGATCATTGACGTAGACCTCGATGCTCGCCTTGGCTGCGATTTCGTGACCCTGTTGAGGTAACCATTGACCGCAGAGCTGGGCGTAGGTTTCGCAGAGTTGTATGTATGGCCCTTTGTGAATGGCCATGGCGTGTCGGCCGCCGTGGATGGTCTTTTTGCCGACCGGGGATTCCGGTTCGACGTTGACGCTGCTTTCAATACAGGCGTCATAGCGGATTTTATCTGCGGGGGTGACTTCGGGGTCGTCATGGCAGAGGGCGAGGGCTCTCATGCCGGGGGTAAACAATCCCTTGGGACCGGCCCAGCTGCAGAGGGCGTTCCATGCGGTTTCGCATTCCATGTACGGCCCGACGTGACGGACGAAATAGACTTCGGTTTCCTTGAGTTCAACGACTTTGGCTTCCATTGTGATCTCCTTCCAGTAGGTAATGTGTTTTTCTTGAAGGCTTACCTGATGTGCCTTGCGAAAACCCAACGGAGAAACACCGAACATGGAACTGAATGCGCGCGTGAAAGATTCATGCGTTTCAAAGCCGGCATCGAACGCAATCTCAGTCACGGGCGCAGTGCCATGCATCAGCGCGAAAGCCGCTCTTTCCAGCCGGAGCCGCCGTATGTACGACTTCACGGATTCGCCGATCATGCCGCTGAATATGCGGTGAAAATGATAGGGCGAAAAACAGGCGACAGCAGCCAGTTCATCAAGCGCGAGCGGTTCGTCCAGATGCCCCTGAATGTGTTCAAGAACACGGTTCATCCGCGTTTCATAATCCTGTTTGGTTTTTCCTGTCGGGTTGCTCATGTCGCTGAATATGCCCTGTCCTGAAATTCCGGCTTGACCATTTTTGCGCATCTCGGAAAATCTCTTTTAAAATTTACTGAACAATGCATTTTTTTACTAGAAAAACCAAGCGTGAGTTTTTTTCTAATCTCGCGAAGCGCACCAAAAAGCTTAGGAAAGGATGGGGGATGGAGTCCAGAGGAAGGGGGAGGCACCCCAAAAAGAAAACCGGCCCGCGACGTGAATCGCAGGCCGGTTTATTAATTGGCTTGATAGCGCGGGTAGCTTAGTACATGCCGCCCATGCCGCCCATTCCGGGCATGCCGCCGCCCATGCCTGCGGGCATTGCCGGAGCAGCACCTGCGGGTTCGGGCTTTTCAGCGATGGCGCATTCGGTGGTCAGGAGCAGGCCTGCCACGGAAGCTGCGTTCTGGAGAGCGGTGCGGGTGACCTTCTTGGGATCAATGACACCGGCCTTGATGAGGTCTTCGTATTCGCCGGTTGCAGCGTTGAAGCCCATGCCGCCTTTGCCTTCCTTGATCTTCTCGACGACGATGGAGCCTTCGAGACCGGCGTTGCCGGCGATCTGGCGAAGCGGTTCTTCGACAGCGCGGGAGATGATGTTGATACCGGCCTGTTCGTCGTCGTCACCGGCTTTGACTTTGCCTGCGACCACGCCGGCGCGGGCGAGGACAACACCGCCACCGGGGACGATGCCTTCTTCGACGGCAGCGCGGGTGGCGTTGAGTGCATCTTCGACGCGGGCTTTCTTTTCCTTCATCTCGGTTTCGGTGGCGGCACCGACGTTGATGACGGCTACACCGCCGACGATCTTGGCGAGACGCTCCTGGAGCTTTTCGCGATCGTAGTCGGAAGTGGATTCACCGATCTCAGCGCGGATGGTCTGGATGCGGGCCTTGATCTCGGTGGCGTTACCGGCACCGTCGACGATGGTGGTGTTTTCCTTGTCGATGACGACGCGCTTGCAAGAGCCGAGGTCGTTGACAGTGAGGTTTTCCATCTTGATGCCGAGGTCCTCGGAGACAACCTGGCCGCCGGTGAGGGTGGCGATGTCCTTGAGCATGGCCTTGCGGCGTTCGCCGAAGCCCGGTGCCTTGACAGCAACAACGTTCAGGGTGCCGCGGAGGCGGTTGACAACGAGGGTTGCCAGAGCTTCGCCTTCGATGTCCTCAGCGAGGATCATGAGGGGCTTGGACATTTTGGCGCACTGCTCGAGGACGGGCAGGAGTTCCTTCATGTTGGAGATCTTGGACTCCTTGATGAGGATCAGCGGCTCTTCCATTTCGCAGGTCATGCGCTCGGTGTTGGTGACGAAGTAGGGGGAGAGGTAGCCGCGGTCGAACTGCATGCCTTCGACGACGTCGAGGGTGGTGTCGAGACCTTTGGCTTCTTCTACGGTGATGACGCCTTCCTTGCCGACCTTGTTCATGGCTTCGGCAATGATGTTACCGATGGTGGCGTCGTTGTTTGCGGAAATGGTGCCGACCTGGGCGATTTCCTTCTGGTCGCGGGTGGCCTTGGCGACTTTGCCGAGGTCTTCGACGATGGCTTCGACAGCCTTGTCGATACCGCGCTTGATGGCCATGGGGGAACGACCGGCAGCGACGAGCTTGACGCCTTCGGTGAAGATGGCCTGAGCGAGAATGGTAGCGGTGGTGGTACCGTCACCAGCGACATCGGAGGTCTTGGAGGCAACTTCCTTGACCATCTGTGCGCCCATGTTTTCGAACTTGTCTTCGAGCTCGATTTCCTTGGCGACGGAGACGCCGTCCTTGGTGATGACCGGGGAGCCGAAGGACTTCTCGATCACGACGTTGCGGCCCTTGGGACCGAGGGTGACTTTGACGGCATTGGCGAGCTTGTCAACGCCGGCTTTCAGCTTTTCGCGAGCCTTGGCGTCGAAGAGGATCTCTTTGGACATGTTGTATTCTCCTTAAAAGAAATTGATTATATAAGAGGGTGGTATGAATTACTCGACGATGGCGAGGATATCGTCCTCGCGCATGACCAGAGTTTCTTCGCCGTCGATAGCGACTTCAGTGCCTGCGTACTTGGCAAACAGCACGGTGTCGCCGACCTTGACGGTCATGGCAACGCGCTTGCCGTCTTCGTCCAGCTTGCCGGGACCGGCAGCGACGATTTCGCCCTTGAGGGGCTTTTCCTTTGCGGAATCCGGGATGTAGATGCCACCCGCGGTCTTCTCTTCAACTTCCAGACGCTTGACCAGAACGCGATCGTTCAGCGGTTTCAGCTTCATTTCCTCTATACCTCCAATTATGGTGTTTTCATTTGATGGACCGGGGCGCATGACGCGACCTGACGGGTCCGTGTCCGGGCCGAGTTCGGCGTGTTGCGGACTTGCTGAAAGATAAACACAGCGGGTGAAGAGTCAAGCGCAGGAGGTAAAAAAAATCCTGTCCTGTACGAAATTATTTGTGCAGAAATTTTCCCGTTTGGAGAGGGTGGACGTTACGCCTTGTTTTCTTTGTAAAATTTGCCGAATGGTTTGTCGAGTTCGAGAATGTGGTCGCGATACCAGTCGTGCATGAAATTCCTGATTTTTATGGCGGGGATGGCGGAACCGTTCATGAGTTCGGCTTCCATGCGGATGACATCGGTGATGAACCGGTTGTGTGCCTGCTTCTGTTTGGCGAGGCCGGGGTATGCTGTTTCCTGCATGTAGGATTCTTCGGTCCGGAAATGGAGCAGGGCGTATTCACGCAGTTCGCTCATGATGTCGATGACATCGTCGACTTCGTCATCGTCGAGCGGTTTGTAAAAATCGGATACCGTGGCACCGATTTTTTCGAGAAGATCGAAAAAGGTCCTGTGCTGTTCGTCAAGTTCCTGAATGTCGATGAGATATTCATCAGTAAAACCGGCAAGGCTGAAAGGGGGCATGGTGCGCTTCTCCTGTCACGCTTATAATTGAGTTAGAAGCCTATATATATGGAATTTTGCTTCGTGTCACGTTTCGTGTATAACTAAGACAGGGAAAAGCGCCGATAAGAAGAGTAACGGACCGGTAATTGCATCTGATTCCTAAAAGGGAAAAGGAGAACGTCATGTCCGGTATGCACCAACCCGTGTCTCAGGATCAGTCCATCGGCAACCTTGCGAACGACCCTATATTGCACGCCATTGACTTTGAGGATGTGGCGCTTTCCCGAGAGGGCGCAAAGCTTGTACACTATGGCGCACGTGCCGTTCTGCGACAGTTCATGCCCGCGGCCGACAGTGACAATCTGACGGCGGCTCAGGCCGTGGCCCTGTTTGTGGATCAGGTTTTCTGGGAAGAGAATTCCGGCGGCTTGATCATGTGTACGGACATGGCGGACCGCAGTGTCTGCCTGCCCATCCCCAAGGCGCACTGGACGGTGCGTGATGACAGTCGCGTGTTTCAGTAAACGCTCGAAACAGTAAACGTTTATTCATATCGCCCCGGTACATTGAATTCGTGTGCCGGGCGATTTTTTTTGAAACGGCGGATTCGTTATTGATATGGGTGTATCTGGTCTGCCGAAAGAGATGCCCTTTGCCAATTGTGCGTATGGACGCTCGTAAAATGGCTGCACACGGTTGGCATTCCGTTCGTATCCGTATAAGGTCCCGCCATGTTCAGAAAGATTTTTATTGCGGCGTTTGCCCTTGTTCTTGTGTCGTCCGTCTGTATGGCGTCGGAAAAGCCTGACGGGTGCAGCCCGAAGTTTCAGGCCATCGGTGAAAATGCGGTTGTCGAATTGAAGGGGACCGGCGAGCAGGATATCGTCATTGTGACCGATCCGTTCTGCTGGCACTGCCGCCTTGCCCACAAGCTGCTGGGTGAATACCCGGAACAGTACCGTAGCGTGAAATTTTCCTTTTACATGCGCCGGAATTCGCCCGGTTCGGACATGGCGTCATGGATTATCGAGGATGCCGCTGGAACGGACAGCCTGAAATCCAAGATCGATTTTGCCTACAAGCATCTCAAGCAGCCCAAGACCAACGATCCTGCCGTGGCGCGGGAAGTGGTGTTTTCCCAGTTTGTCATGTTCTTTCCTGACCTGCTCGGTCTGGATAGCATCGAGAATGCCATGGCGCAGCTTCAGAAGAAGCATGAGGCGCACGTCCAGACTTCGACCGCACTGGCAAAGGCCGCCGGGATACCCGGTACGCCGGTGCTGCTCGCCGGAGAAAAAGCGGTTATCGGATACGGTCCGGACGCATGGCTGGAAGCACTGGAAGCAAAGGCTGTCTGCAAATAGACACATTTAAGTCATGAACGAAAAAGGCCCCGGAAAGCATGTGCTTTCCGGGGCCTTTTTTCATTGCGGTGAAAGTCCGGCTACCCAAATGGATGGGGATGGAAAAGACCGGAGGCAGTGGGTTTGGAGTACATCAAGGTATGATATAACTCTCCTTTTGGTAAGCTCGGAAATGTAGTATGGCAAAGATATTCATGGAGGTAATAATGAAAAAGAATATTTCGATTCTCGGTCTGTCCGCCTTGTGCCTTGTTCTGTTTGTGAGCTTCGCCTTTGCCAGCAGCACGCTTCGATTTCGCCGGATGGCGGATTCCGAATACCGGATTGCGCAAAAGGCGTATCGGCAGGCAGTCAGTGAATATGGCGACAATCTGACGGACATTCCGACGGCTGAAAAGATGGAGGCATGCAGCAAGATACGCCGCGCACTCTATGACAACAAGCGCCAATACAATCTGGAGGATGCGTTCACGCAACCCCGATACAAGCGACAAATCAAGAAGCTTCAGGAATACTCCTCGGCCCTCGGTTGCCCGACTGGTTCGAAGTAGCGTCAATTAAGGAAAAAAGCCCGCCGCAGTGAATTTTGCGGCGGGTATTCTTTATTACAGCGGTGAAGATATGTTTAGTCTTCGCGGCTTGTGACTTCCAGCAGGTGGTAACCGAACTGGGTCTTTACCGGGCCATGAACTTCGCCAACTGCTTCGTTGAACACAACGGTGTCAAATTCCGGGACCATGGCACCGGGGCCGAACTGACCCAGATCGCCGCCGCGCTGTCCGGAAGGGCAGCTGGAGTGTTGCTTTGCCATTTCACCAAAATCTGCGCCGTCCTGAATTTGTTTTTTCAGGTCCAGACAGGTCTGTTCATCACTAACCAAAATATGGCGGGCAGTTGCTTTTGCCATGCGCGTACTCCTGTAAGCTTTTTTATAAGAATTAAACCATGTGATTTGCCGTTGCGACTTTGCGCGTCGCAAAAAATGTAGTTTACATGGATACGCGGGGACTGCAAGGTGAAAACCCGCATCCGGCTGAGGGGGACACCATACCTGTTTCGCATCGGTTCATCCTGAAAACATTTCCTTCCACCTAATATCCAATCGACACGAACTAAAAAAAGCACAAAAAAAAGGCCTTCCAAGAAGGCCTTTTTTCATATTGGTTTAGGAATTGGAAGCGGTTTTACAACCCCTTCTTTTTCTCAATCCACTTATCCACCTTCGGCGGAATGTAGGTGAGGAACTGATCAAGCAGTTCTGCCGGACTGTGGCCGGTGAGCACCATTTTTCGGTGGTCACTGACGAGGAAGCCTTCATCGACCATGCGGTCCATGTGGTCGGCGAGACAGGCATAATAGCCTTTGACGTCGAGCAGGCCGCAGGGCTTGGCGTGGTAGCCGAGCTGGTTCCATGTGAGCGCTTCGAAGAACTCCTCCAGCGTGCCGAGGCCGCCGGGGAGGGCGATGAAGCCGTCCGAGAGGTCGGCCATCTTCTGTTTGCGTTCGTGCATGGATTCGACCACGTGCATGTCGGACAGGCCGGTGTGGGCGACTTCTTTTTCCACGAGCAGCTTGGGGATGACGCCGATGACTTCGCCGCCCGCTTCAAGGCAGGTGTTGGCAAGGCGGCCCATCAGGCCGACATTGGAGCCGCCGTAGACAAGGCCGATGCCGCGGTCTGCGAGTTCCCGTCCGAGAGCGACGGTGGCCTCAGCGTAGGATGGGTCAAAACCGGGATTGGAGCCGAGGTAGACGCAGATTCGCTTCATGATGCGGCCTCGACAGCCTTTTTGATGTCCTCCACGAATTCGTCGACCATTTCTTCGGTGGTGGCCCATGAGGTCATCCAGCGGACGGTCTGGTCGTGCTCGTCCCATACATAGAAATAATATTTCTCAAGCAGCTCTTCAGTGGCCGCAGGCGGGAGATGCGCGAAGAGCGCGTTGCAGTCCACGGTGCCCTTGATGGTCACTCCGTCGATGGCTCCGGCCTTGTCCGCGAGACGTTTCGCCATGGCGTTGGCCTGACGGGCGTTTTCGAGCCAGAGGTCGTCCTGAAGATAGCGCTCAAGCTGTGCGGAGACGAAGCGCATCTTGGAGACGAGCTGCATGGCCTGTTTGCGCAGGTACTGGAAGCCTTCGCCGATGTCCGGATTCAGGAAAACCACGGCCTCGCCCATGAGACAGCCGTTCTTGGTGCCGCCGAATGAGATGAAGTCAATGTCGAGGGCGGTGGTCATGTCGAAAAAAGAGCAGTCGAGAGCCGCGCAGGCGTTGGCGATGCGTGCGCCGTCCATGTGGACGAGCAGGTCCCGGTCATGGGCGAATTCCACGATGTCCTCAATCTCCTTGAGGGTGTAGAGCTTGCCGAGTTCCGTGGGCTGGGTGATGGAGATCACCTTGGGCTGGCTGGCATGCACGAATCCGATATGGCCGAGATACGGTGCGATCATGCCGGGAGTCAGCTTGCCGTCATCGGACGGGATGGGCACGAGCTTGATGCCGCCGAAAGCCTCGGGCGCACCGCATTCGTCGTTGTTGATGTGGGCCTGCGTGGCGCAGATGACCGAGTTGTAGGTCTGGGTCACGGTGCGCAGTCCGAGCACGTTGGCGGCGGTGCCGGTGGTCACGTAATGGATGCGTGCCTGTGAGCCGAAGAACTCCTTGAAGACTTCATCGGTGTGGATGGATATTTCATCGTCGCCGTAGGACTTGAGGTGGCCGGTGTTGCATTTGACCACGGCCTCCATGATGGCCGGGTGTGCGCCGGAATTGTTGTCGCTTGCAAATGATTTCATAGGATTACTCCAGACCGAAAAAGGTTCGGGCGGTTTCGTTTTGCAGGATGTGAGCGGCCAGCTCCGCATATCCCGATGCCGTGGGATGCACGGTGTCACCGTCGATCAGCGACTGACGGTATACGGACGATTGCTGCATGGCGTCAACAGTGGGGATATAGGGGATATCAATCTGTTTGCACATGGCGGCCAACAGATCCGAGAGGAGCGTGATTTCTTCGGTCTTTTGCGGGTCGTTCACCGGGGTGGGGCCGATGAGCAGGACATCGCCAGTCTCTTTTGCCTTGGTCAGAATGGTCAGGGCGGCGGCGAGTGACTGTTCGGTCTCTATGGCGTTCATGATGTCGGCCACGCCGAAATTGAAAACGAGCTTGGCAGGCTGGCCGTCCAGTCTGCGCAGGGTGGCTTCGGTCTGCCAGCGGTGCTGGATGAACTGGGTGGTGTCCTTGCGGATGCCGAGGTTGTATGTGGTGACGTCCTGTCCTGCCTTGTGCAGGGCGGCTGTGATATTTCCGGGCCAGCCGAGGCCGGATTCGTCGCCGTAGCCGAGAGTCAGGGAATCCCCGATGCAGCAGATGACCATGCGTTACTCCTTGATGCGTGCGTGTATTGATTCGACGTCGATGGCGAACGCTGCCGCTGCTTCGATCGCCTTTTCAATGAAGGGCATTTCCCTGCCCGCGAATTTGACGGTGATAATATTCAGGCCCGCAGCTTTTTCCTCGCCTTCAAGGGCGTGCGGTGTGCCTTTTCCCATGATCGAGCGGAAGCGGTAGCCGAATGTGCAGGCGCTGTCGCCGTGCTTGGGTTCCATGTCCACTGCGGCGGAAAAGGCCACGGGCGCGCCGGTCATGAGTGCTTCATACTTGCGGCCTCTTTTGCCGGAATGAATGTAGATGATGCCGTCTTCTTCCGCGAAGTTCACAGGCACGCTGTACGGGCCGTCCTCATCGCAGAGAGCGAGCCACAGTACATCGGTTCCGGACAGAATGTCCTGAATCGTTTCCATCTTATCGGTGACGCCTTTTCGCATGTATTCCTCCGGTCTTTCAAAAAACTGACAAACCGTTTATTAGTCTTCCATGGATCAGAAGACAACCGCCGGTCCTCGGATTTCCGTGATTATTCCGGTTTTCAACGAGACGACCATTATTAACGGCGTCGTGCGTCATGTTCGTGACGTGGCCGAGGGACCTGTGGAAATTGTCGTGGCCGACGGCGGGCCGGGGTACAGGACGCTTGCCGTTGTTGCGGACCCGGCTGTCATACGGGTGGAAAGCCTGCCCGGACGGGGGATACAGATGAACGCGGGGGCGAAATGTGCCACGGGTGACATCCTGCTTTTCCTTCACGCCGATACCCTGCTGCCGCAGAATGCGTTTGCCGATATCCGGCGTGCCGTGAAAGGGGGGGCCGTGGGCGGAGCGTTCTCCCTGTCCATTGATTCTTCCAGACTGTCCCTTGGGATCGTGTCGTGGTTCGCCAATTGGCGTACCCGTCTGGAGCGTGTTCCCTACGGCGATCAGGCGCAGTTTCTTCTGGCCGAAACGTTTCGTGATCTTGGCGGGTTCGCAGATGTGCCGATCATGGAAGATGTGGAATTGTTTCAGAGAATTCGTTATCGGGGATTGCCCATATCCGTTTTGCGGGCTACAGTGAATACTTCTCCGCGCCGTTGGAATCGTGAGGGAGTCCTGCGGCGCACCCTGAAGAATTGGTGGATGCGTGTTCGCTATGCGTTGGGCGCATCACCGCAGGAACTGGTCAGACATTATCGCCCAAGCGGTTCAGAGGACGTGGAATGAGCGACTGTATCCTGTATTTTGTGAAATACCCGCATCCCGGAGAGGTCAAGACGCGTCTTGCCGATGGTTGTTCGGCTGAACTTGCCGCGGAGTTCTATCGCGTGTTTGCCCGGAAGAAGCTTATCGAAATAGCCGTGACCCCGAAGGCGGATGTGTTTGTCTGCTATTTCCCGGAGACAATGCGCCGTGAAACAGTTGAATGGCTCGGTGCTTCCCACAAGTATATTTCACAGAAAGGGGCCGATTTGGGACGCCGCATGGAAAACGCCTTTCGTGAGGTCTTTTTCATGGGGTATGATCGGGTGGTACTGGTGGGCAGCGATATCCCCGGTCTGACACCGGATATTCTGCGTGCCGGACTGGATTCACTGAATGCCGGATCGGCGTGCATCGGTCCGGCAGGGGACGGCGGGTATTATCTTGTCGGATTTCACCGTCACAGTTTTGTGCCGGAGGTCTTTCACGACATGCAGTGGAGCCGGGAGGAAGTCGGGCAGCGGACGGTCAACCGTTTTGCTGCTCTGGATGTCGAATGTACACGTCTTGAACCGCTGGATGATATTGACACGATACGTGATCTTGAGGAAATGGTTGCGTTGGGAGAGAATGGCCCTCTCAAGGGAGAAGTCCTTGAACTCGCCCAACGATTGATCAGGATGTAACAAAAACGGAACTGGAGGAATGTATGGGACTGCTTGATAAAGTGCTTGGGAACGCATCCGAAGTGAATGTAGAGGATATTCAAACCGAGTTTACGCCTATTCTTGCGGACGGCGAAAGCGTGATCATGGCCTATCAGGTGGTGCGCGATATGTTTGTGTTCACCAACCGGCGGCTGGTTCTGGTGGACAAGCAGGGGATGACCGGTAAAAAGGTCGATTATCATTCGCTGCCGTATAAATCCATCACCCACTTTGCCGTGGAAACGTCCGGCCATTTCGACATGGACGCGGAACTCAAGATCTGGGTGTCCGGCATGCGTGAACCCATGGTCAAGGAACTCAAGAAGGGAACCGATGTGGTCGGTGTCCAGAAGACGCTTGCCCAGTACGTATTGAAGTAACGCAATACGCCTGATCGAAACGTTCATCCCCGTCGAAGGTGCTGCAAAAAACTTTGGAGCTTCCTGTCGGCGGGGTTTTCTTTTTTAGAATTCCATGAGTCCCAGTGGATCGAGTTCGCTGACTTCCTTGCGAATGAACTTGGCGACGTCGAAGAACAGGTCCTTGCGGATTTCCACGAGCTGCCATGTGGTGCCGGTGCCGAAGGAGTTCCAGAGTTCGGTTTCGATGCCCTGCCGGATCTTGAATTCCACGGTGTCCACTTCGGGCTCGGAGCCTTCAAGGTGTGTCTGCATGAGCGGCACCAGACCGCAGGTGACGTGCTGGATGTCGATGATGTCGCCGGAAGTGTTTGTATTGGATGTTTCTGACATGATTATTTCCCTATGCAGAATGAGTCGAAGATTGAGTTGAGTACGTCGGCGGAGGTTATTTCGCCCGTGATGTCGGAGAGCGTGTTGCAGGCCGTTTCCAGCCGGACGCCGATCAGGTCGTACGGGATGCCCATTCGGACATCTTCTTCAAGCATGAGCAGTTCTTCGCCCGCCGAGTTCAGCACGGCTGCCTGTCTGGCATTGGGCGCGATTTCGTCCGGGTCGGGCTGGCCTGCGCCGTGCAGTACCCGTTCGCGAATGCGATCACACAGTGCGTCGATGGCTGCGCCGTGTTTCGCTGAAATTTCCATGATCTCGAAGCCGAGGTCCGCAAGCGAGGTACCGTGGGCGGAATCGAATCCCGGCAGGTCGGATTTGTTGAGCACAGCCAATGTCTTGTCCGTGTCGAGGCTTTGTGCCGTGGACAGGGCGTCGTCGGTGAGCGGCCCGGTCGCGTCTGCCAGAAAGAGCACGAGGTCGGCTTGTTCCATGAGTTCGCGTCCCATCTCAAGGCCTGCCGCCTCAATGGCGTCGTCGGTCTTGCGGATGCCCGCGGTGTCGGTGAGCCTGATGTTCAATCCGTCCAGATTGATGGCTTCTTCCAGATAATCCCGCGTGGTCCCCGGCTGGTCCGTCACAATGGCCCGGTTGCGGCCGAGCAGGGCGTTCATCAGGCTGGATTTGCCCGCGTTGACGCGTCCTGCAATCACCACCAGCGCGCCTTCGCGCCATGCCCGTGTGCGGTCCACGGCAGAGAGCAGGGCATTTATTTCGCCGCGCACGTCTGCCGAGGTCCCGGCCAGTGTCTCGGGCGACAGGCATTCGATTTCGTCTTCGGGAAAGTCCACCGCTATGACAAGCTGGGTGCGGAGTTCTTCCAGACGCATTCTGAGTGCTGCAATCTTCTGTCCAAGCAGTCCTGACAGTTTGACCTGTGCCAGATGCATGGCGGCCTTGGTCGGTGCGTGGATCATTTCGGCAACGGCTTCGGCCTGCGTCAGGTCCATGCGTCCGTTCATGAACGCGCGGTAGGTGAATTCGCCGCGTTCGGCCAGACGTGCGCCGAGCCGCAGGATTTCTTCGAGGACCGCAGCCAGAATAGCCCGGCCGCCGTGGCAGTTGATCTCCACCACGTCTTCGCCGGTATATGAATTGGGTCCCGGCATGAAGGCGCACAGGACGTCGTCCAGTTCACGGCCCTGGCTGTCGAGGATGTGCCCGTAGTGTAGGCGGTACGGCTTGAAATCCGTGAATGACGGATTCGCTGCCCGAAATATTTTTGCGGCAATGGAACGGCAGTCGCTGCCGCTGATGCGGATGATGCCGACTCCACCGTCTCCGGGAGGGGTGGCAATGGCCGCGATGGTGTCTTTGGCGAGTTTGGGATCAAGCATGAGGGGAGTATTACCGGAGGTGGTTTTAAAAGGCAAAACACAAATCAGGTTGTCGAGAAAGGCCCGATTGCGTCGTTGCTGCAAAAAGATCAAATTCTTGCGTACAGGAAGTACCCGTCGGCCTTGCTCTTTTTTTGCGCCTACCACTCGAACCTTTCTCGACAACCTGTCAGAGTGGAATTGGGCTATAAACAAACGGCCTGCCGCACATCGCGGCAGGCCGTATGACTTTTCGAATATATGGAATTCGCCGAAGGCGAGAAAGGGATTCTTAAGGGTATAGCCCTTAAGCCGCCGGAGGCGACAAATCCGCAGGACAGCGGATTTGGACGTTGGCTTTTGCCAACGCCCCGAAGGGGTGAGCCACAGGACGTGGCGAATCAAATCATCCGTCAATCCCGCGCAGCGGCTTCCTCTTCATTCCTAAAGGTTGGCCAGCATCAGTTCGCCGAACTCCTGACAGCCGACCTGTGTGGCTCCGGGAATCTGTGCGGCGAGGTCCACGGTGACCTTTTTCTGTGTCAGCACCTTTTCAACGGCGGCGTGGATGAGCGCGGCGGCTTCTGTCCAGCCGACGTGTTCAAGCAGCATGGCACCGGACAGGATCAGGGAGCCGGGGTTGGCCATGTCTTTTCCTGCGATGGTGGGCGCGGTGCCGTGGGTGGGCTCGAAAAAGGCGAGCTTGTCACCCATGTTGACGCCCGGAGCGAGACCGAGTCCGCCGACCTGTGCGGCGAGGGCATCGGAGATGTAGTCGCCGTTGAGGTTGGTGGTGGCGAGAACCGAATACTGTTCGGGATACATGAGCGCGTTCTGGAACATGGCGTCGGCGATGCGGTCCTTGATGATGACACCGGAGCCTTCCTCGCCTTCGCGGACGACCTTGCCTGCGTATTCCTGCTCGGCCAGTTCATAGCCCCATGCACGGAAGCCGCCTTCGGTGTGCTTCATGATGTTGCCTTTGTGCACCAGAGTGACGGAAGGCTTGTTGTTCTCAACGGCGAAATCAAGGGCTCTTTTTACGAGACGTTTGGAGCCTGCCGGAGTGATGGGCTTGATGCCCACGCCTGCGGTGATGTCCACGTTCGCGCCGAGTTCGTCAGCGAGAAATTCGATTAACTTCTTGGCTTCCGGGGTGCCGGACTGGTATTCAATACCGGCGTAGACGTCTTCGGTGTTCTCGCGGAAGACGGTCATGTCCACGAGGTCCGGACGCTTGACAGGCGATTCGATTCCCTTGAAATATTTGATGGGGCGAATGCAGGCGTAGAGGTCGAAGACCTGACGCATGGTGACGTTGAGGCTGCGGAAGCCTTTGCCAACCGGAGTCTGGAGCGGGCCTTTCATGGCGAGTTCAGCCCCGGCAAGGGCGTCCATGGTGGCTGCGGGCAGGTGCTCGCCGGTTTCCTCGAATGCCTTTTCTCCGGCAAGGAGTTCGACCCAGTCGAGTTTGTTGTCGTCGCCGTAAGCCTTCTGGATCGCGGCGTTGAGCACGGGGCGACCGGCTTTCCAGACTTCAGGTCCGATGCCGTCACCTTCGATGTAATATACTTTCTTGGTTGCCAATGGGTCCTCCTTTTGCGTTGTGTGCGGGTTCTCTCTCATAGGGGCTGTGCCCGGATTTGAAGGCGGACTATGACGTTTATTCGGTGGGATTGCAAGAGAGCCGTTCCGCCTGAATCAATAATTATGACGGATTGAACAGATATGGTTGCAAGTTTTGAAATGGTCAAGGCGCTGCTCGACGAGAGTCAGAGAGTCGTTGTTCTTACGGGGGCGGGAGTTTCCGCTGAAAGCGGTGTGCCGACGTTTCGGGGGATTGATGGTCTGTGGAAGACGCATCGGGCCGAAGATCTGGCGCGTCCCGATTCGTTCGCCCAGCACCCGGAGCTGGTGTGGGAGTTCTACAACTGGCGGCGGGAACAGGTGCAGAAATGTGAGTCGAACCCGGCGCATATCGCCTTGGCCGAGATGGAAAAGCATATTCCGAATTTTCTTCTGATTACGCAAAACGTAGACGGGCTGCATACTCGGGCCGGAAGTCATAAGGTCATGGAAATGCACGGCAGCCTGTGGCAGGTGAAATGTACGGTCTGTACCCATGCGCGTGAGGATTTCAGTGAACTGCCGGATCTGCCGGAATGCCCTGTGTGCGGTCATCTGCTGCGTCCCGGCGTTGTCTGGTTCGGCGAGTCGCTGGTTCCGGGAGTGCTTCGGCTCGCCATTGAGCAGGTCAGTCAGGCGGATGTCTTCGTCTCTGTGGGAACATCGAATCTGGTCCAGCCAGCGGCTTCATTCCATCAACTCGCCAAGGATCATGGGGCCGTGACCGTGGAAGTGAATCTGGAGCCGACTCCCAATACAGGGATGATGGACTTCGCGTTGCACGGAAAGGCCGGAGAAATACTGCCCGAACTGGTCACGGGACTCCTGAAATAGGAAATGCGGCGGTTGTTTCCATTGCTGATATCTTCGGAATCATTCCTGCGATCAGGAGCGTAATCCTTCAGGAATCAAAGCTGAATATCTTCACATGCGTTGACAATAAAAAATGCCGGGAGTATGCCCGAACAGTTTGCTTGGGAGCTCAATTCAGATTGGTTTTCATGCATGAAAACAGGCCGTGTATGCCTGCATTTTTTACAACATCGGCGATTTGGCCGACAGTGCTTCGGCACGAAAACATAAGGAGTTACGCATGGAAGAGTTCAACGATATTCTGGAAGAAATGGATTTTGATTTCTTCAGCACCGGCGAGCACGGTATGAGTGTCGAGGCCATGCGCCATGCCATTGGCAACGACCATTTCTTCTTTCTGGACGTCCGCACCAATGAAGAGGTTGCACACGTCTCCTTTCCTTTTGCCACACACATTCCGCTGGAAGAACTGCCGGAACGTCTGAATGAAGTGCCCAGGGACAAGTTCGTCGTGACCTTTTGCGCCGCCATTTTCCGCGGAGCCATTGCGTATGCCTACCTCCGCGCAAACGGGTATGATGAAGTGAAGGGATTGACCGCTCCGCTCGAAGGAATGGTCATGCCGTTCAAGCCCGGTCCGCTGGGACAGCTCAAGAAGTAGGTTCAATGCAGCGCCATTTATTGTGGTGTACTTGCAATTCGTGGAGCCGCCGATTCAATGTCGGCGGCTTTTTCATTGTCCTTGCCAATGACGTTCGCCGCCTGCTATTTCATTGAATGCAACAACAAGGAGATATTCATGTTTACGAAACGTTCATACACTGTTCTCACTTTGTCCTTCGCTCTGTTCTGTCTGCTTCTGTCTGCCGGATGCGGTGGAAAAACTGCGGCTCCGGAACCGGATGTGATTAAGCGGGACCTGATCGGCAAGGTGTGGGAGTGTGAATCCCTGTGCGGCCGTGAGATCGTCGGCGAAAACCCCATCACCCTTGAGTTCATGGAAGACGGTACTGTCAAGGGCAGCGGCGGCTGCAACACGTTTACAGGCCGGTATGTCGTTGCGGCTGCGGCGATCACGTTTTCCGAATTGGCGAGTACGCGAAAAGCCTGCGGACCGGGTGTTGACGAGCAGGAATACAGCTTCATGGGATTCATGCGGCGGGTAAAGGGTTTTCATCTGAGCAGCAGTGAGCTGGAGCTTATTGTTGAAGAAGCTCCCGAGCCGATGGTGTTCGGTACCGGCGGCGGTTTTCTCTGGTAGTTCCACAGGGAGGCTTTGATGTTTGAGCGCAGAACAATGAAGGCGTTGCTGGCGATGGTGCTGTGTCTGTCCATGCTGACAGCCTGTGCCGGAAAGAAAGCTGTTTCAGAAGATGCGGCCATGAGCGATGCGGATCTTCTTGCCCAGCTTGCAGGCAGGGCGTGGGTCGCCGAGTACATCGACGGATTGCCCGTGGTGGACATGAGTCATACGAGCATGGTTTTTTCCGCTGACGGCAAGGTCCGGGGAACCGGCGGCTGCAATTCCTACGGCGGCGGGTATACTCTGGAAGACGGCAGGATATCATTCACGCCGTTTGCCGCGACCATGCGTTCCTGCGTCCCGGCCCTGAACGATCAGGAAATGCGCTTTTTCCGTTTTCTGAACGGAAAGCTGATCGTGAAATTCAAGAACGGCCTGCTCTATCTGGTCTCAGAGGAAGGAAAACCATCCATTTTTTCTGAACTGGAATAGGATTGCCTCCGGCGGCACAAGAACCCTTGGACTCGCCCCGTCCTGGGGCTCGGACCTGCGGCCCGTTGCGGGGGACCGCACCGCCCAAATCTGCCATCCTGCAGATTGGTGTAAAGGGTTCTTGTGAATCTCCTAAACTTTTTGTCGCGCCTTCGGCGAAACTTTCTGTTTACGGTCAGTGTGCCTATTTCCCTTTAAAAATTTGCGCCGACAGGCGCAGACGGGATTCTCAAGGCCCTCGGCCTTGAGCCGCCGGAGGCGAAATTACCTGATAATTCCGCCGTAGGCGGTTTCCACTTTTATCTTTCTATAATTCCGATTTGAGCCGCATGATGCGGTCGTATGATTGCGTGATTCTCTGCTTCGAGATCACGCCGTCATCCACGAGTTTGCGGATGATGGCGTGTGCTTTGGGGACGACGTCGGCGTCATAGTCGATGTTGTTGCCGAAGAGCAGGATGTCTGCTCCGGCCTGAATGGAGAGGCGGATGGCCTCGGCCTGTCCGTAGAAGCTGGTGATGGCCTTCATGGTCATGTCGTCGGTGATGACCACGCCGTTGAATTCGAGTTCCTTTCGCAGCAGGCCGGTGATGATCTTTTGGGAGAGTGTGGCCGGATACTTCGGGTCGAGCTTCTCATTGAAGATATGGGCGGTCATGATGACTTTCGGTTCCCCCTTTTTTATGAGAAGGCGGTATGGGATAAGCTCCTGTTCCGTCCATGTGTTGGTAACGTCCGTGAGCCCTTTGTGGCTGTCCGAGCCTGCGCTGCCGTGTCCGGGGAAATGCTTGAGACAGCCGATGACCCCCTGTCGTTTCAGTTCGGTCAGGAAAATTTCGTCACATTGCGCCACCCGGTTCGGGTCAGCGGAGAAACTGCGTCCCATCTTGCCGATGGCCGGACTTTCGGGATTGACGTTGACGTCTGCAAGAGGTGCGAAGTCGAGGTTGAAGCCCAGTTTGTGCAACATGTATCCGATAGACATGGCCGCAAATTCTATATCTTTATCGCTTCCCGCATCGAGGACGGCGGCTGACGGTGTGCCCTTGAAACCATACCTCGGTTTGAGCCGCTGCACTTTGCCGCCTTCCTGATCAATGGCCGTGAGCAGGGGGATGTCGGCGTGCGCTTTGAGATCGGAGACAAGTTTCTTTACCTGCGCCGGATTTTTGATGTTCCGTTCGTAGCTGTGCGTCATTACGTCATAGTCAAAGAGGATGACGCCGCCGAGGTGGTATTTTTCGATGTCGCGGATGATCGGACTGTCGGCGGGTGCCTCGAATCCACGGAATCCGGCCATGAGCATCTGGCCGATCATGGTGTCGAGGTCGGCTGCCGCGGCCGTGCTGGGCAGGACAAGGGAAATGAGCAAGAAAAGTGTCAGTATGATGCGGTGCATGATGGGTCTCCGTTTTTTGATCATCCGGAGCATAGGCAGGGGGAGGCATTCAGGCAAGGGGGAAATTGATTTGCCAAGCCTCGGATATGTCTTATCATGTCAGTCATGGATACCGAGACTTCACGGCCCGGATTTTTGCGGCGGGCACTGCGACCTACATGGACGGATCTTGCTCCCGCCGTCCTTGGTGACGGGGCGGCGTCTCTTGACCATGATGCGGCAAGGACATGGGCCTTGGTGCTCGCTTCCCGGCATATCCCGCATAAGCTCCGGCGGCTGCGGCATGGCGAGGGCGGTGGATATTGTGTTCTGGTTCAGGGCTGGTTTGCTGAGCGTGCGGCTGAAGAAATCCGGTTGTATCTGAAAGAGAACGCACCGGGCAGTGGTTCGGTCTACCTGCCTGACCTTCGGCCGGTGGGCGGCATGGAGCCGACTGTCGGGGCCATGGGAGCGCTCGTCGTTTTTTTCTGGCTGTACAGCCGGACATACCCGGCGTTCGGCCTGTATCCGAAACTGTGGCTTGATCTCGGCAGCGCCCATGCCGGGAAAATCCTGTCCGGCGAATGGTGGCGCATTTTCACCGCCCTGACCCTGCATGGTGACGGGGCGCATGTCTTTTCCAATGCGCTGATCGGCGGCATATTCGTCTGGCTCGCTTCACGTCGTCTCGGGGCCGGATTGGCGTGGCTGCTGACCATTGTTGCGGGGGCTTCCGGCAATCTGCTGAACTCCATGGCGCT
>Ga0209692_10000494_pt1 | contig 89998 bp, 78 predicted proteins | sample tdDd472_FD_187129 | JGI IMG/M metagenome (GOLD analysis project Ga0209692, IMG submission 187129) | Marine sediment microbial communities from the Atlantic coast under amendment with organic carbon and nitrate - tdDd47.2 (SPAdes)... | ecosystem: Environmental > Aquatic > Marine > Coastal >...
GTAGCTCGACCCCTGCACGCAATTTACAGGGATTTTATAAGAAAGGTGGTCACAGTTGGATAAGAACGGAAAATTTTTAGTGTTTAGCTATTTTTTGAGAAAAAATGGGGCTTACCGGTTTTTGCTGGATTCGTAATGATGTGTTTGATTTTTTTGATCATAATCCTGTACAATTGAAACTAGTTGTTTCAATTGTTCTGGATTGTTTTTAAGCTGAGTTAGCAATTTTTTATATGCTTTTATGTCTCACTCTGCTACTTGTTTTAATAAATCAAACACAAGTGAGGAATCCAGGTTGCCTGATATGGCATTGTAGATTTCTGTTAGGGTTTCAATGTTGGCTTTATCGATGTTGTTGATTCTTTGTTCTTTTTTTTCTTGGGCTGGAAGAAATTTAATGTTGATTTGATATTTTTCTCAGAATAATTTAAGTCAGAGTTGTTTGGTTGGCATTCAATTTTCTTTAAAATCACTAATTAAGTCTTCATTTTTCTCTGTTAGAAATACTGAAGTTGCTGATTTTATTGATGACTCATCCAAGTTGTCTAATAGCTTTCAGAATTGTTCAAATGAGGGATTATCTGATAATTCTCTTTGTAATTCTGTCAACTTGTTTATTTCATCACCTATGTTACTGAGTTTTTGCTTAAAGCTTTCTGATTTTGGCAATTCTTGTCTTTCTAATTGAGAAAGTCTGGAATTGAAAAAATTAGTAAAGCTATTTGGTAGCTGTTTGAGATTCGTTTTTGAACGAAGCTCATTAATAGCTAGCCTCCCTGCTTCCTTTTGTTCATTCTGAGGAGATTGTTCAGGTCATTTATATTTATCACTCATGGTTTGCTAATTACAATATATCTTGCCTATTATATTGATTTGTAAAGAATTGCAATTATTTTTTTTGGTGGTCATCATCATAGTCTTTTCCATGTAAGGCCTTGTATAGCCAGAGTGATTCTTTTTCTTCTTTTGTCAATCGCATAAGTTCTCCAAAATTCCAAAGATTTGGGTATTTTTCCTTATCTAGTTTTAAAAATTTCAATGGCACTTCTGGGGCTACTTGACTGATTACTTTGTATGAATCCTCACTTACTTTATCTTTACCTAATACATATGCAGTGAGACCTAGAGCATATATTCTGTCTTCTTTAGTGCTTTCTGCCCATTCTCCTTTTTTGTAGTACTCAATTAGTGCTGGTTCCATTTCAAGCATTGCTTCTGCAATTATTTTATTTCCCGTTTTCTTGAGGTAATCGATGCCAAGAATTGATTTATTCTCGGCCAGGGATGGGTTGAAGATAAATAGGATAAGAATTGGTAGTAAGAGTCTGGTCATTTTTTTCTCCTAGAGTATATGCCTAAATAAAATGATGGACACCAAAAATAACATTTTGAGCACTATACTGCTCTTTTTATAAAGTATACTTTGTTGTTGTATACTTCACAAATATTAATACTCATAACCTTTACCTAACAATTGGTGAGGGTTACAGGGATGGAGATAAAAGAAGCTTTTGGTAAGGTATTGCGGAGAACCAGAAGATGGAAAGATATTTCTCAGGAAAGTTTATCTCTTGATGCCGAAGTTAGCCGAGCTTATATCTCTAAGCTTGAAAATGGGGTTTATCAACCGAGTTTGAGTGTGATTTTCGATATTTCGAAAGTTTTAGAAATTAATCCAAGCGAATTAGTAGCTATGGTTGAAGAGGAGCTGAAGTTGGAAAAGGATAAGTAGATTTAAATTCTGTATACCATTTAATAGAAGCGATTTAAAAACAATTTGACAATTTTATATTTTCCTTATAATACAGTAACTTAGAGAATTTTAACTAAGTTAAAAATAAACAAAAAGGAGAAAATTGTGAAAACATTAAAATCTATTATAATACTGGTAAGCTTTCTTTTCTCAACCAATCTTTATGCAGCCTCATACCAGGATTGTATTGATGTAGATAAGGGTGATACCAAAGGTATCCTCTTATGTGTCATAATGATGGAAAAGATTCCCATAACAGTTGAATTAGCTATGATATATCGTAAAGCAAGAGAATATCATCAGGTTAAGGAACTTAGTGAAGATCAAATTGAGGCATATTTAAACACCTCAAAAAAGGACAAGGTTAAGTTTAAAAGCGAACTCAACAAGCTAGACTTAATTACGGATATGCAACGGAAAGTTGCTGACTTAGAATAATTCTAATAGCCCAAGTTTTTCTGTTTACAATTCTATTGAAACCACCTAGAAATAGGTGGTTTTAAACTTTTTAGTAACCAATCACCATACTTAAATTAATTATCTTCATTACTAGTATTGCTTTCGTTAGGAGGCTCTTTGATATCTGTTTTTTTAGTATCCGTATCTTTGGTAACAGTCTCTTTAGCATCAACTTTTTTGGTACTAGTATTTTTAATGGTAGACTTTTCACTATCTGATTTTTCAATACTAATTTCTCTGCTAACAACTTCTTTTACATCAGCTTCCTTAGTATCATTGTCTTTAGTTCCAGTTTCTTTTACATCAGCTTTATCAGTATTTTTTTGATTGTTTTTATCTTGATTATTGATGTTGTTAGTTGTATTTTTATTTTCTTGAGTTATTGACCCTATACCATAATGATTAGCATAGTTATTATTATTAATTACTATAAGTTTCTTTGCCTTTTCTTTTTGTCCTACAACATCCTTTTTCAAACTTGCAAGCTCATTTATTTCTTTTGTTAGTCGGTTGATATCATTAGAATTATCAGCTAATTTAATTTCATTTCGTAATATATTCAGCATGGCATTTAATGCTCTGCCAGTTTGTTCCATAGATTTAACTTGATCTTTTAAAATTGATTCTAATAAATCTCGTTCTGTTTTCCTTGAATTGTGTAACTTATTTTTTATTTCTTTTAAGCTATCTTTAGATGCATTTTGATTTTTTAATATGCCTAACAATAAATCCTGAGTAATATTATTTGATTGGATTGATGTATTAAGTAGTTTGAAGGTTTCACTATTACTGTAATACATGTTTGTAATCAATTTAGAGAAGGAAGTTTGTAATAACGATGTTAGCTCTTTAGATGATTCATCTAAATTTGAGTTTATTTCATCAGTAGAATTTTTTATTTTTAATTTTAAATCTTTATTTAATTTGTCATTATTTGAATTTATTTCATTAGATGAGTTGCTTATCTTTAAACTTAAACCTTTATTTAATTTTTCATTTTTTGAGTTTATTTCATTAGATGAGTTGCTTATCTTTAAACTTAAACCTTTATTTAATTTTTCATTTTTTTTATCAAGCGTATTTATATTAGTTGTTATATCATTTTGAATGCTGGATATATTTGATAGTTCTGGAATTATTTTTTCTTGCTGATTATCTTCTGTACGATATACAGCACATGCATTTAAAGTAAAAATAACAAATACAGTAATAGTGCGTTTTAGCATTAATATTTCTCTAATAATAATTGGTGGTAGTAGTATTGTTTTGCTTTATGTCTCCTATCCCATTATGGGTTGCGGAATTAGTAGTTGAATTTTTTCTTTTATTATCTTGCTCTCCTAATTTTTTAAAAAAGTATGGTTGAAAATCTTTCCATATCACCATTTTACAATCACTATTATTTTCTAAAGTTGTGACTAATTGCTCTTGTAACACCCCTTCATATTCAGATAAATCATATTTTACTGTCCCATCAACTCCAACATTAGCAACTTTTTTTAATAATTTCGATAATGAAGCTTGTGCTTTTCCTGAAAGTTGAATTGATTCTTTTGATCCTGATAAAGGAATATCATTACAAATTTCAGTAGCAAAATCAGCAATCATACCTAAAACTTTAGCATCATTAATTGAATGTGAATTTGCATATAGGCTTCCTGATAATTGAAATATAATAATTAACAACAATAATTTCATCTGATATTCTCCATACTAATTTTAATGAGTAGTATACTATACACAAAAAAATTATACTTTGATGTTTTGTTTTTTACAAATATCAATATTCATACATACCATAAAAATATGATTATTTTTGAAGGCTATGAAAAATTGAGTCCGCTTGTATTGTACTTTTAAAGATTCGTAATGATGAGTTTGATGTTCTAGATTATCATTTAAGTTTTTTTATTAATTCACCTAACTTGCACATTATATCTACTTTGCTACTTACCTTAACAAATCAAACACAAATAAGGAATACTTAATTTTATTGATACTGAGTTATATGTTTTGGATTTATTGCTTTTGTTTTTCAGAGCTTTTAAATTTTGGCAGTTTTTGTCTTTCTTTAGAAAGTCTGGAATTGAAAAAATTTAAAAGCTTCTTGCTAACCTCTGACGACTAGGCGACTAGAGCGGTGATGAAAAGTCGGGGCGTTGCGGGGTGTCCCCACTAGATGGGGTGATGTAAAACACTGTATTTTTAGTGTTTGGAATCAGGGGAAAGCTTTCCCCACAAAATAATTGAGTTTAAAATTCTCTTTTAAGTGCTGTTTGTTAAGCAAGCTTAGTACATATAAAGATTAAGGGCGAGAGCTAAATCTAAATGACTCCAATACGCCCTACATCCATACATTATTAAATTTTAGAGATTTATTTCATTGAATTAGCTTTATTTATTCTTTCAATACAAAGTTTTTCATATTCTTCTTTATTATCTAGCCAGTAATCATCAGGTCCTGGTAAATCAGAAAAAACTTTATAAAGTATTCCCTCAGCATACAGTTCAAAATCCATGCTATAAGTTTCAAAAAATACAATATTATCAATTTGGGGGAATGTCTCTTTAATTTCTGACACTAATTCATCCAGTGAATCGTTGCAGTAGCTTTCGTCTTCACCACTACTACCATCTTCCCATAGGCGGCCACCATTGAAGTATATGCAGTTCCAATTTTCATCATGATCAAACATAACTTCAAAGAATTGGTAGGGTGAATAGGTATCAGAAGGGACATAAGCGACACCAACAATAGTTATGTCATCATCACTTTTTGATTTAGCCGCTATTAGAGCATTTTTAAGTGACCTATACTTTGTCGTTGCTAAATTGCTAGTTTCAGGTAATTTTAAAAATCGTACATAACTTTCTTGTAAGCTTACAATTTTAACTTTCTTTTGCTCTTCTAATTGTTTTAGGAAGTTAACATCTCTAAGAGGATCAGGAATACTTTGCTCTATAGGTATAAATTCTTCATCACCTTCAGACATATGACGGTATTTAATATAAACAGAACTGCATCTTAATTGAATTTCTTGGTCTTTTCCCCATTCAGAAATATTAATATATTCCTTATTAATCCACATGTATTGGGGTAAATCTCCATTTAGACAATCAGCTATGGATAAGATAGTTTCCTTATTATTTTTATAACTCTTTTTTCCATTATAAGCATAAAATGCACATTCTAGTTCTTTTTCATTCACAAATTCTTCAATTTCTGAATCTGTAAAATTATCTATTTTTTCAATATCATTATCGTAATAAACTTCTGATCTTGGATAATTTTTCTTTATATCTTCTCTTCCCTCACGATATAAGACTGAATGATTATCTTGAATAAAATTTTTGGTGCATTCTTCTGTAAAAGATTGCGGGAAAAAATCTTTATTTAAAGCAACAACAATTCCATTATGAAAAGAGTTAAAAAATGGTTCAAACTTTTTATGTGATTGGGCGATTTGATTCCAATTATCAAGTCCAGCATCTTTTGCTATTTGTTCCAGTGCTTCGTGATGTTTTATATTTTTTGATATTTTTAGCTTTCTTGCTTTTTCTTTAAAAATACTAAAGCTTTTAGGAGATATTACATAAGTGATATTAGGATTTGGCATTTTGCACTCCATTTATACTTTTTGATGAACTGTTAATCGAATTGCCCACTGATTCGAACTGTCACCAAAGTTAAACAGAATGAAAATCTTTTGTAGTAGTATTAGTATCTCTTGCGAGTTTGCTATTGTGGACAGCAGGCTTTACTTAAGCACGGAATAATTCTAAATCTTTATTAATAAACATGTCAATTAATTTATTTATCTTTTATCAAAAAACTAAAATTTAAATTTGACAAATCAGTCTTTCTAATTAAGATATCTACCGCAGTTTTTAAAAGAGGCAAAATTTTTGTTATCTGCCTGATTTTAAGAGACAACTATTTATTGTTCCCTCCCCTATTTATTCATCAATCGCTCTTAGAATAAGGATAAACCACTAGTTTATTCTTTATTTTTTCGTACATCTAAAGCCATTTGTCAGATCGTTAATTTAAGTCTGATAATGATTTGACAGCTTTGGTTTTAAATGTAAAATGCTTGAATTACTACTTGTTTTTTTTTCCTTTTTTTATTGTTCTTTAACATCTTCCTATTTTAAGGATTGGTCTATTTATTCAATCTTTTATGTGTTTTAATCTCCTTAAATAAGGTGATTTTATTTCCTTATTTTTTTCACATGGTTGTTTTAAATTTCGAAGTTTTGTTTTGTCTATTTATTTTTAAAATACTTGCTAACGGTAAAAACTATGTTAGTGAGTGAGTATAAAAAGCTTCTTCCCGAGCATTATTCGGATGAGGAAAAAGAAATGATAATAAATGATTTAATGATTCTATCTGAGCTGATTCTTGATAGTGAAGATTTGTTAAAAGCTATCAATAAGAGGGTTATTAATTAATTTGATTTTTATGAGTAATTTAAAGTGATTAATCTATTGTAGGGTTTCTTCTGCAAAACAGGTCAAAGAATGAAATGGTCTTTCATCACAAGAGCAAAAGTGTAGAAATTATGCTGAGAGTGTTCTTGGTATAGGGGTTGAGAAGGTTTTTAATGATGAGGGAATTAGTGGCTGAGTGTTTGAAAGGAAGTCAATACAGGATTTAATCAATTATATTGATACTCATAAGGATTCTAGTTATACGGTCATTTTTGAAGATTTAAATAGGCTTTCTAGAGATATTCAGGTTCATCATTTACTTAGGGCCGAATTTAGAAAAAGATGAGTCGAACTACAGTGCCCTAATTTCCAGTTTGATGAAACTCCTGAATGAACTTTTAGGGAGAATATGAGTGTGTCTATGGCTCAGTATGAAAAGGAAAAGAATAGGCAGAGGGTTCTATCTAGACAGAGAGCTAGGTTAGAACAGGGTTTTTGGTGTTTTAAGCTTCCATTGTGATATAAATTCGTTGAAAACTCCGAGGGCTGATGAAAGCTTGCTGTTATAGATAAAAAATACTCGAAAGCTGTTAAGTCTGCCTTAGAAAAGTATGCCAATGATGATTTAATTTCTGTTAACGATGTGGTGAGATTTTTTCAGAAAAAATGAATCCATGTCGGTACTGTAAAAAATGGCAGGGTTGTTAATTCTAATTTAGTGTGCAGGTTGTTAAAAAATGTTTTATACACTGGTTATTTAGAATTGCCAAGCTGGAACATTGGTTTGAGAAAGGCAAAGCATGAGGCTCTAATTTCCATGAAGACTTATGAAGCGATCCAAAAAAAGATAAATGCCAATCCTCAGAGTATTACCGCGAAAGTAATCAAAAATAGTGAGAGAAAGGATTTGAGTGGGGACTTTCCTTTAAGATGACTTTTGTTTTGTGATTCATCAAAGAAAATGTTTAGTGGTAGTTGGTGTAAATGAAGAACTACGAGGGTTCCTTATTATACTTATCCAAGAAGATCGCCGATGTATTGAAAATCTATTAATAGAGAGGTTTTGCATAGAGAGTTTTTTGAGTTGATTAAGGGGCTTACACCGAATGAGGAGCTTTTGGATTGTTTTGAGAAAGTTTTCTTGGATTTATTGAAGGATAGGAAAAATATTTTCAAGGAGCAGGAATACAAGATTAAAAAACAGGTGGTAGGTATAGAGGATAAGATTGATAACTTTATTGATAGGATTTGAAATACGAGTAACGATAGACTTATTAATAATTATGAAAAGAAGGTCAATGAGCTTGAAAATGAAAAAAGGGTTTTGATTGAAAAAATGGAAAAATCTATTTGAGAGCTAAAAAATGTTAGAACCCTATTACAAGAAAAATTGAAACTGGTGAGTAATGCCTTACTAATCTGGAATTCTTGAAATTTGGAGAATAAAAAAACACTCTTGAAAATGATATTTCCTGAGTGAATTCCTATTGATGGAGAAAAGCATGTTGGAACCCCTACTTTTTCCCTTATTTATCAGTCTTTCGAGGCTTGAAAAGATTCGGTTAATCAAATGGTGGACTTCATGAAAGAAAATCTAAACCATTTATTACATAAATAGCGGAGTTCTCAAACTGAAAACCTAAAACACTACTAATTTCAAAGCCCAGGTATTCTATAAAAAAAATTAAAAATGGCAAATTTTTTATTAACTTTTTTTAAACTGCAATATTTTAATCAATTAACAACTAAAACCATGAAAACCGATTATGAACACTTAGGAGAAGTAAACGCACTTTTTGAAACCATAAAAACCATGCTATTAACTTGACTCTCACAAGCCAAGATAAAGAAATATCTCAAAGACTATACCCACTCCGAAATCAGAAACGGAAGATACATTAACTGAAAGTACCTGATAAAAAATCTAATCAGATACGATAGATTATAATACCAAGGCAAAACTATTCATTATAATGATCCAAAGTAACATTTTTGTTGCATTTATAATCCTTATTTTTCAGCTATTTAAAAGGAAAAACAAAGGGTGAAAATTTTGCCAAAAATGAAAAAATATAATATGATTAATGAGGATATAAAAATGTGCACAAAATATCCACCTACTTTATTTCTTAACATTTTTGTTATGTCAAAAATTAAAGATATCCCTAAAAACGAAATCTATAAGAACGGAAACTTTGTAGCTTCCACCTATGATTTCGAAATTCCAAATGGAATGAATGCCTGAAAAGTTCTTCATCTCGTAGAACTAAAAACCAAGACTAAAAGACGGTCAGAATCAACAGGCTCGTATTACCTCCAGGACCACTATATAACTATTTCTAAAGATCAGTTAGCCCACATGCTAAAAACTGCACAATTGAGCTAACTTTCCCATTCTATTTATTGATAAAAAGACTTTTGCATATGATTACACAAAGCCGTATTAGAAATTTATATTTTTTACAAAACTATAAAATCTAATATAGGCTTTGTATAAACTAAGTCAACAAATCGATTTTTTATTTTAAGTATATCTTTAGGTACTAAAATCTCTTTGCGTCTTAGTTTAATTGTTTCATTACTCCTTATGCAGGGGTCTTTTTAATTGTGTTTTAAATTTTGCCATTGAACAAGTTAAGCATTATCTCGTATACTTGATTAGATAAAAACGAGACAAATAACATTTAATTCCTAAGAATAAGCATAATGATAGATAGAACAGATTATCAACGGGAATACAAAAAAGCTTACAAATCCCGAGTTAAACGAGTAAATCTAACTTTCAGTCCGAGCGAATACAAGCGATTCCAAAAAACGGCTAAGTCAGATGATCCAGATACAAAGCTTACCTCATTTGTCAAAACTATGGCCTTAGCAGGGCTTGATAATAGGGTCGGGGTTCCTGCCGAGCTAAAAGAAGAATTAAATATCCTCCGTTTTGCTATCCGAAATATTGCCAACAATGTAAACCAAATTGCCCACTATTCTAATACTGTCAGAGCCGTAAGCACCAGTGATGAAAATAATCTCTTTATGCACCTCAAACAATTGGAGGATGCCATAAAAGATTATACCCATGGGCGATTAACTACCGCTAAAAATGATAATTAAATCGATGAGCCGAAAGGTTCCAAGTTTCGGGCAATTAATCGAGTACATGTCGGATATAGAAAAATCAGAGGAAAAATATTTTATATACCAAAATATCTACAGCAGAAATTTAGCAGGAATTGAAAGTGAGTTTTTAGAAAATGCCAGCTTAATGAAAAAAAGGAAAAATGGGGTTTATCTCTATCACGAGATATTATCTATAACCCGAGCTGAAAAGATCAGTTTAAAACAACAAAAGGAAATACTACGGCACCTAGCCTATGAATATGCTACTCGCAGAGCACCAAAGAATTTGGTGTTTGGGGCTCTGCATGATGACCATGACGGACACTTACACTACCACCTGTGCATAAGTGCTAATGCTTTGGGAGAACCTAAAAAGACTCGTCTTTCAAAAGCTCAATTTTCTAGCTTTAAAAAGGATATGGAAAAACATGTCTTGCAAAAATATCCCGAACTAGAGCAAGAATTAGTCATTAACAGGGAAGCTAAAGAAAAACTGGGAGCTAAAGAATACGAGCTTAAAAAAAGAACTGGTAAAAAATCAGTCAAGGAGCAGGTTAAAGACGAACTTCATAATATTTTTAACACCGCTAGAGATAAAGCCGAGCTTTTTAATATGCTCTCTGAAAAAGGTTTTGAACTCTATATTAGAGGTAAAACTCCAGGAGTTAAAAAAACTGATACGGGAAAAAAGTATAGGCTTAAGACACTGGGATTGCTTGATGATTTTAATAGATTGGAAAGCTTAAATAAGGCTCCCGAACCAGAGAAACCAAAAACTGAGAAGCTCACATATACGACTGATAGAGTTAGCACGAAAGTAGCGGATATAGAGACAGAATTTAGCGAAACTGAATTTGAATGGGAACAAGCTAAAGAAGATTTAGAGAATCCAGAAGCAAAGCAGGATTGGGAAGATACTGTAAATGGCTGGACCAAAGCGGAAGAAGAATGGAATCAGGCAAAACATAGAGCTGATGATTTTTCAGAGTTTGAATATAAAAAAGCTAAAGATCAGACTGAAAGTGGTAAAAAATATCGTGAGAAAGGCGAAAAAACTCGGAAATACAAAGAGGAAAAACGTTACAGATCAGAAAAGGAAGATTTAAAGAAAAGGAAAGCTGAAAATGAAAATCGGATTAATGATCTTGATGATTTGGATAAAAGCATTTCAGACAACGAGAAAATAAAAGCTACGTTGAAGAAAAACAGAGAAAAGCAAAAGAAAAATAAGGATAGGAATAAAAGCAGATGATTAACTTTGATTATAAAGGAAAAAGTAATGGGTATTCTTGATATGGTCGGAGTGTTTTTTTCTGGGCTTACTAAATCTGATGTTGATAATAAAAAGGATATTAAATCCATAAAAAAATCCACTTCTAAAACTGAAAAAGAACTTGAAGATATCAAGGCAGAGCTAAAAAGAAACAGGCAAAATTCGGCCAAAAATAGTAACTACAAAAAAAGTCACTCAAAATGAGTTTTCTAAAAAAAATAACTTTCCCAATTAAGTTCGCCTGGGATGCTATTAAAGAGCTTGCGACTAATAAGCGTCCGCCCGAGTTTGAGGAAAATAAACAGATCGAGCAAGAAGCTCAGCCCATAGTTGGGCAAAATGAGTATAGGCAAGAGGCTAAAATGAAGCTGAATAGAACTAGGGCTAAAAAGAAAACTAAACAAAAGCAATTTAATCGCTAATCATCAAGGCTAATGTGAGACAAGCTAATTATGGTAATGAAAGGAACTTTTAAGGCTTTTTTTGAGGTTGGGAAGTTTGCCCTAAAAGGTTATAGCCTGAGAGACAAAAAAGGAGCCAGATTTCTAAATCGGAAGGAAGAGCGGAATCTATTTAAAAGTTCGAATAAAGGTATTTTATTAAACGGTAAAGATAAAAGAATTTCTGAAAAAGATTCTTTTGAGCATATGGCCGTTATTGCCAAGCCTGGGATGGGTAAAACTACGGGTTATATTATCCCGAATGTTCTAGATAAGGCTAGGCAGGATTGTTCTATGGTCATTACTGATCCATCGGGTGAGATTTTTGAGAATACTTCAAAATTCCTGCAAGGGAAAGGATTTAATATTCTTACTCTTAATCCTGATAATTTAGATACTAGTTGTAAATTTAATCCTTTTGCTGGTTTGGTGGCAAGTGATGTTATAGAAATAGAAAAGGTTTGCACCTCTATTATCATGACGAAATACGGACAGGATAAGGAGCCTGTATGGAATGAGGGTGCCATTGGTCTGCTAGAGATTTTTGCCAAGTGTTTGGCTTTTTCCAAGCCTGAGTATTTGAATTTATCAAACATTAATTACTTGCTTCAAATGTTTGGGGATGACGGGTCGGATTTAGATGATTGGATTATTGATAATTCTGTTAATCCTACTGATCCTGATGATAAATCAATTATCAATGCTTGGATTGGTTTAAGCAGTAGCAACAGTAATATGCTTTCTAGCTACTGCACTATTGCTAAAACTGCTTTGAAGCAACTTAATAATAGGCAGATTCAAAGGCTTTTGTCTGAAAATGATATTGACCTTGACGGCTTTAAAAAACAAAAAACTGTTTTGTATATCATCATCCCTGTTGCTCAGGGTTCTTACTACCAATTCATCATTGATCTTTTCTATACCCGTTTTTTCAATCAGGTGATGAAAAAAAGACCCGAGAGACGGGATAAAAGTATTTTTTGTTTTTTAGATGAGTTTGGTAGCGGATACATTCATGACTTTGCAGGTATTGTAAATAATATAAGAAAATATAGAGTTGCTCTTTCAATTGTACTTCAATCTATTGCACAATTAGATAGTAAGTATAAAAAAGAAGCTGAGGCTATAAAGGGTGGAATCGGTAGTTATTTGGTTATGGCTGGTGTTGATTATAAAACGGCTAAGGAATTTTCAGATACTATTGGAAAAACCTTAACTATTGAAAGAAACAAGTTTACTGATATTGAGCAAAGGTATCAGGAGCTTAATTTACTTAATCCTGACCAGATTAGAACGATGAATGACAACCAAGCTGTTTTTGTCTCGAAAAATAGGCATCCGTATTTAATAGATATTACGCCTTGTTATGCAAATTCTAGCTTTAAAAGAGCTATGAGAAAAGGCGAGGCTCCACTAAAGCCAGCTAATAATACTGCCATTTTAAATCAACTCAGAATTTGAAGTATTGAAAAGAAATATTTAGAAAAAATCAGGCAAATGGAAAGCAAAGGGAGGGATAAAAACAGTGGAATATCATATTGAGATAACACTTAATGAAGTGATTTATTTTTTCGTCTATTTTGCTATTTCAACTTTTTTGTCCTTTCTTTTTTTAAAAGCTAACCTTTTTTTTAAGGTTCTTGTTTTTATCGTTCTTGCTCGGTTTTGGCAAATTGTTATTGACTTGAATTCTTGGCCTATTGCTATAGCGAGCGTGCTTGGGGTGCTTGTTATTTTCGGTGGGCATTTAAAAAATGTTTTGCTCTCTGCTTATGATATGACTTCTGATTTTTCATACTGGGTATCAGATAAGCTTGGTGGTTTTGGGAGATTATTTTTAAGATTTTTCAGAAATATCTATATCTATGGAATTAACTTTTTTGTGCTTCTTTATAACCTAGTTTGCACCACTTTTAGGATTAATCGCCGTTTTTTGTACTGGGGTGATGAATTTGAGAGGTTTAATAATTTTGAGCCTGTTACTGAGAAAAAAACAGGCGGTTATTCTTCTCGTGGTAATAGAAGTAGACGGTCGGATAAAAGGGATAAATCTAGTTCGGGTAGGTCTCATAGGAAAAAATCAAATTCTTCTTGGCGGGAGAAAAATAGAAAGCGAGAGGAAGAGTTAAGGCAAGCTCAAGATCAGGCAAAACAGGCTCGACAAGAAGCAAATCAGGCTAAGAGCCAAGCTGAAAGGGAGAAAGAAAAACTTAAAGAGGAGCTTAAGCGTGCTAGAGAAGAAACACGTCGGCAAGCTGAAGAGGAAGAGCAAGCTAACCAGTCCTCCCCTCCTCCTACTGATAATCGGAGTTTTCAAGAGATTTTGGGTTTACAACCTAGTGGTTTTAGCAAAGCTGAACTAAAGCAAGCCTACAGAAGAGCTTCATCACAGTATCATCCTGACAAACATGCTCATATGCCTCAAGCATTCCAGGATCAAGCGAGTGAGGAATTTAAAAAAATTCAGAGAGCATATAAGGCTTTGCAGAGTGTAGCGGTTTAATTTTTATTATCGGGGGATTTATGGAACTGGTTGTTTATTCTATTTTGGGCTTTATTGCCTTAATTTTATTGCTGATTGCCACTTATTTTTTAAGGAAGGTGATTTGGTTATTTAGTCCATTATTTTTTCTATCAAACTATATTCAATGGATTTTATACAATCCGACTCGTTTTTTATTCAAGAATCCAGGTTCAGAGTTTGGAAAACGGTTCTATAGATTCCTAACTTTCAGCCTAATAGCTCCGCTATATTGGCTTTTTATCCACATTGCAATGACTCCTTTAAGAGTTATTAACTCTCTTTATTTTGATGTTGTTTTGTATTGGTCGGTTATGCTTGATGATACCTTAAGGGAGCTATTTTTCCCGGCTTTGGGTTCATATAGGCATGAGGAAGGAGCCAAATATTTTTTTCATTGGATTGGTGCTTTTCCCTGGCGGTTCGGAGTTTTCCTTTCAAAAAGTTTTTTAGTAATTACGGATAGTTTCTTAATGCTTGGTATATCAATCATTTTGCCAACCCTCACTATGTATCATGGAACAAGATTTGAAGAAGCCTTAACCAATATTGCACAAAAAGGAAAATGGCTAGTAGGTAGTGGTGATCACGCGGGGTCAGGAATTTATTTTGCTATTAGAAGAAAGGTTGCTACTCATTATGCCCCCTCTGGGGAAAGCAAAGGTATTCTAATTACTCGGGTCACTCCTACATTTACACGGAATCAGGTTACTCTTCCAAGAGAAACACGGGATTTAGTTGGTAATGACGGTCGGGAATTAAGCCGTAGGCTCAAATTTCCCTTTTACACCATCGAGCACCGGCGGGAAAGTATGGGCGGTTGGTGGGAATATTGTTTTGTTCAGCCGAATAAGGCGGGACAATTTATTTCTACTTGGAGAATTAGACCTGTTGCAGTTTTAAGGAGCGAGGATGACAAGATTTCTAGAATTTGGGGTGGATTGTCACATTATAGCTTGATGTTTTCTTCTTGGTTTGTGGGTATAATTAGTTGGTTTTTTATTTTAAGTGCAATGGTAGCAGTTCAATAATAATTAAGGGGGAAAATTATGAGAAAAATTATATTGTTGGTATTTATTTTATTTTTTGCTAGTTCTGGTAATGCTTGTGAAAAATGGAAAGGTGAAATGACTAAATTGGCTTGGGAATCGGGGAAATATTATAAGCTGTATAATGATTTTAAAAATCAGAAAATTGGTAAAACTAGTTTTTTGCTGGATGCTGAAGGTATTGTTTCTGAAATTAATGAGCTTTCAGATTATGTCAATTCAACTAGTTCTTGTAGTGGCGAAAAATTTGAAACTAGAAAAAATCGGCTTGTTAGCTATATTTCTAAGGCAAAGTATTTAATGAGGGCAGGTGAGTTTGTGATGGCTTTTGAGAAGTGATGGATGTTGATAACCCTTTACATATTCGGTTGTTTATGTTATATGGTTACGTTTGGTGCATAAAATTATAGTATGCTATGTTTTTATTCACATAACTCGGTATTAAGAAGTGAGGGTGATAAAATTTCTAAGATTTGGGGTGGATTATCAAATTATAGATTAAATTTTTCTGCTTGGGTGGTCGGGGTGATTTGTTGGATGTTGTTTTTGGGGCTTGTGTTGTTGAGTGCTTAAAAATCGAAATAACAGAACCTTATGACTTAACGATTAATCCATTGATAGTACCCATTTATGAAAAAATGGGATAATATGAACCATTAATTTTTATTTTTAAGTCTAGATAGTAGTTTGGGCCGACATTCTATTATTAGAATATAACAATAAACCAGTAATGAATAACCTATCATTAGTATTACAAAAAATTTAAATGAAAAAGCATTATAAGAGATTGAAAACTACGTTTTACTCATAGAAGGATTAGAAATGAGGCATTCCATGAAAAGGATGTGTACTTCACTTTTGAATTTGGTCAGTTTATAATTCCTTAAAAAAACAAATTAAAATATTTATTTATTTGGAATGAGTATATAGAAAAGGCAGATATCCCAAATACTACTAAATGGAAAGATTATTCTGGAATATATTGAGCTAGTTTTATCCCATTTACATGGTGAATTTTAATCATTTCAGCACTTTTTACAACTACTCTCACCCATATTTATACATTGGAATTAAGTATCCGAATCATGCAATTAAATTAATAGAGGCACACACTAGATACCTAGCTTACTAACTAACTAGTTTTATTTCAGAACAGACTATTTTTCATAAAAAAGAAAACTTATATAACTCTATGCACAACTTCTTAAAAACTGGCGAAATTCTCTAACAACTTCTTCTGAGTTTATATTAGTCTGCTGTGTACTTGGGATTTCAAAGCCGTACATTCCATCTAAGCTTTCATACCAGCCTGTTATTTCTTTTTTCTTTTCAAAATTCTTACAAAGCACTTTTTCAAGAGCTTTCTTTGCATCGTATGACACTAATTTACTCCAAATATTTTATAAATAGCAGTAGCTACATACCATATATACTTTAATTATTAAACATATAATTTCATTATTACATAAATGTTTTAAAATATCACCTTACATTTGTTACATTTCATTAAATATTTCACTGAAATGTTCTTGTAACTGTGTCCAGATAATTTCATAAATAAGAGAAAGAAATTTATTTTGCTCTTCTTGTTTTTTTATTAATTCTTCTTTTATTTCTTTTTCATTAAGTTTTGATTTATCAAGTTTTTCAAATATATCAAATATTTTAGGATGTTCTTCACTAGCAAGAGATATTATCCCAAAAATAGGGCAACGAGATTTTTTTTCTTGTGTGCTTAAATTATTCCATACTGTAGAATTAATTTTAGGATACATTAGTGGTAAAGCTAATGCACTTAGTGGGTTATAGTTTTCAACAAGATATTCAGGTATCTGAAGAAAATCTTGTTTATCAGGTCTATTCGACCAATAAAATACCTTTCTGCCACGGAAAGACTTTCCAACAACTCCTCTACCTACGAATACATCTTCATTTTTTATTCTTTTTGTCTCAGGCCCTTTTATTAGTTGCAAATATCCTTTATCTTTTTTGTAACCAAATAACCAAGTATCTATACCAGAAAATTCACTAGTATCATCAAATATTTTATTTATTGAACGATAAAATTCTATAAGTTTAACGTTAGATGGATTAGAAAATATTGACCTTAACTTATCAGAGATATCTTGTTGCCTTGGAAAGTTACATTTATATTCATTTTTACCTGTTGGCAACTTCCATCGAAGTATGTAAAGCCTATTAGGTTGTGAATGCCTAACTACAACACCAACTTCAAGCAAAGACTTTCTATATCTTATTGCTATCTTATTTTTCAAAAATGAGGTTTCTTGTTTGTCTAGTTTATAATTTTGTTTTTGGATAGTAAAGTTAGCTTCATCGTTATAGCTTAACTGAGTGCAGACATCTAGACTAAAATCATATCTATTTTGTGGGAATGATTCATCATTAGGGAATTTTATAACTAATTCAAGCACTTCTGTTGGGTAATTAGATTGAAGTACACATACTTCTTCTCTAACCTGATCTCGAGGCCAAGGATTATAAGCTTCTTCATGATCATTATATGTTAATGCATAACCGTTAATGAGACTATACTGGATAGATGTGAATATTTCTTCATTAGGATCTATATTTTTATGTGGAACAGTCAGTATACAGGCTTCTGGATTTGATGGTGATGTTTCATAAACTTTATAAAGATCACCATGATTCCACGTTAATTCCATATTCGGATCTATTAACGCACTATTAGACAATCCATACGAACCACCTGGAATTCTCCCTATGCCTGCTCTTAAATATTCAGTTAAGCAACGTTCATTAGGTGGTATATTTTTATTCCAGCATATATTCTCTAAATCGATTCTTACTACAGCACTTCCATCACAGTCAATTAAAACTGTTTTTGTTTTATTTTTTATTTCGTCTATTGGTAAAAGATAATCTTCTCCACCACAAATGTCAGATGCTGGAGGAATATAATAAGATTTCAACTTATTTAAATATTTTCTATTATTAGCATAAGTACGAAATTCAAGAGGAGCCTTAGCTGAAAGGGAAAAGCAGGGATTTGTTTTTGTAGCACAGTATGATTTACATAGTATCTCACCATCATCACCTACTTCAATAACACGAATTTCTTTCTCAAATACATTAACATTACAACTACTACCACAAGATGAAATAATTAAATGAGTTTTGCCAGTTTCAATAGAACGAAACTCTGAACTTCCAGGGACATGCTTATGACCATGTAATATAATATCAACATCGTTACTTTCAGCAGCACCAAGAAATTGATGTGCATTTCTCAATAGCATAAATGGTTCAAGGTTTTCTTGTTTAGTTGTGGTTGGTAATGGAAGTGGATGATGATGAAGAATAGCTATTTTAAGATATTTATCAATAGAATTACCAGAACCAACTAATACCTTCTCATATTCTTCTTTATATTTAGAAAATACTAAATATGGATCCTTTATCTTTCCTTGTGCAGTATACCCTAAAAACCCTAATTGATTTGAATCAAAGGGATATATTGCTATCTCAAATTTATTGAGTATTTCTATACAATTATAAACATAATCATCGACATTAGGATATTGTAGACTCTTAAAATATTTTTTAAATAATTTCCCTGATCTATCAAGCCAACTGATCCAACTAGGCCAGCTAGATAAATCAGGAGTTAATTTATTTCCCCATGGATAATAGTCGTGATTACCAGGAATAGTAATTATGTATACTTCGTTCTTTTTCTCGAATAAGTTGTATAAATTAAAAAGTGATATTTTTACCTGTTCAAAATTATTTGTACTTGGTGACTCTACTGAATCACCGGTGATAATAATAATATTAGGTTTTATTTTTAATATAAGCTCTTCTACATATTTAAAACTATCTTTCCATTTTGAGCTATTGTTACAATGAAGGTCAGATAATTGTAGTATTTTAGTGTTCAATATTAGCCCCCCATTTATTTTTTCCTTAAGAACTGACGAAATTCCTCAATAGTTTCTTCTATACTTGTCTTAGTATCAGGAATTCTTGGAATCTCAAACCCATATGCTCAGTCTAAACTTTCATGCCAATCTGTTTCTTTTTTCCTTTTTAGATTACCATAAAGCACTTTTTCAAGAGCTTTCTTAGCATTGTAATCCCATAATCCTTTATCAAAAGTGGTTTTATTCTTAACAGCATCAATTTCTGTGATTACACTTTGATCATAAGTACCTATTCATTGGTTAATATCTTTATCTAAATTTTCTCCCAAGACCATAAACTATAGTTAAAAACTAAACTTAACAATATTGTAATTAATTTATGAAAAAGTCAAATAAAAAGCTGTTGACAATAGCAAAGAAGACAATTAAATTAACAGCTTATCAAATATGAGTCGATAAATAAAGTAGTTAGAAAGAATTAATAGGGTAAGAAATATATTATAAAATGTGATTGTAAAAGTACTGTTTAAGTCTATAGAAAAGTTGATAATTTTCTACCGTAGATCTTTTTCCTTAATTAATTCTGTCTTTCACTATCACTTAGATCTTTTATGCTTATTTGATTCTGAGTGTCATAGTTATAGCCTAAGGTCTTAAGATTGCTTTCATCCATTAACAACGAAGTAATATCAACAGAACTATCTGTTTAAGAGCGATAGCGGCCACCACCACCGCCAAAATGCCCCAAGCATTTTGGCGGTGGTGAATTTTTTAGGTGCTATTAACCAAGTAAAGAACAAAAACATTGCTGGCTTTTTACCAGCAATGTTTTTACTAATCAATGATTCCAAAAAATATGAACTTCTCTATAAGCAGTTTCTATGCTGTAAATAGTGCTATTGCTTTCCATATCCTTCCCCATACTCTCATAATCAATATATCTTTCTAAATGCTCTGGAATCTCACTTGTTTCTTCTGTAAATTCCTGGGCATAATCAGCAACCGACTTATAACAACCACGATAATTTTCTTCTATAGATTTTTTAGCTTCATCAATATCAGAATAATAATTCAGTAATTCAGCCCCTATTTCTGAATGCTCATCTATAAAGCAAGCTACCTCATGCACAGATTCGATGCTTTTATATTCTCCAAGGTGATAACTACCAAAACCCTCATAATCATGTATCGCGTACTCTTCTGCCAATTCTTCAGAACTTTGTTTTAACATTTCATTAATTTGAACTTGTATGTCTTCAAGCTCATCGGTGGCATCAATCCAAACACCATGTAATTTACCATTGTTGTATGCTGATAGGTCTGCAACGTAAATTCTGATTTCTTCACTCATGATCTTTTTCCTTTAATTCGGTTTTGAGGTTCTTAGCAACGTGTTTTTCGTTCGCTGATGAAACTCTGCCGACTAGGGCGACTATGGCGGTGGTGAAAAAATCCAGAAAAATTGCGGAGGGTCCGCCCCGCGAAGCGGATCAGGGTGGAAACCGTCATTATTCTTGATTTTGAGCGGACAAGACCGCTCTTTTTTTAGAGAAGTAAAAAGTCGGGGCGTTGCGGGGTGTCCCCGCTGAAGGGGTGGTGGAAAACACTGTCTTTTAAGTGTTTGGAGCCAGGGGAAGACTTTCCCCACTAACTTGGATAGGTTTTAAAGATTGTAAAAATATTTGACAAGCTACAAATGAAGCTCATAAATATTAAAAAACATAGGCAGGCTATGAATTTATAGTTTAAACTTTCATGCTTGGATCGTTGGTTATTAACGATGTCATTAGCAATATACAATTAATTAGTTAATTATCCTGAGGATATGGTGAACAAAAAAACACTACTCATTTTTATCATCTTGATTTCTGCTATTGCTTTAGTAGCAAGCTTTGTTGTTCTAAAAAAAGAAGCAACTACTCCCCCTGTTCTAACTCTGCAAGAACATTTAAATAAAGCAAAGCCAGGGGATGTTATAGAATTCTCAGGTAAGGTTATTGGACCTATCATAACCACTGTCGCTGGTACGGCAGACAAACCAATTACTCTTAGAGGGGTAGATTCTGCATTGATTAAAGGTGAAAGCACTGGTTCCAAAAAGGGGCTAACTATATTTCACGACAATTACATCATTGAAAACATCAAAATTGAAAGCTTTGAAAAAGGGCTCTGGATAGAGTCAGCTTCAAACGTCATTGTAGATAATCTGACTATTAATGATATTGGCCATGAAGGAGTAAAAATTAGACGCGGCTCGACCTACGTTACAATAAAAAATACCACAGTTGGCAACACTGGACAGACAAATCCAATATATGGTCAAGGTTTTTTTGTTGGTGACTCATCAAACAACTGGTTAGATATTCATACACCAGATACTTCAAGTTATATCACCTTTGAAAATTGTAATTCCATTAATGCTGGATCAAATGGATTCGACTTTAAAGAAGGTTCATCCAACATTAAGGTTATAAACTCCACAGTTCAGAATCCAGCTCAAGTAAGCTTTTATACTAGAGCAAATAACATTCAATTTATTAATGCAACATCTATAGGAAATCAAAGTGGAAACCCAGCTTTTAAGTTATATCAAGTAGATGTAAACAAAACTAGATATGGTTACAACATTGAACTCAAGGCTATTAAAGTTGATAAGCACAAAGGTTCTATCGTTAGGTTTCATAGAAAAGATATCGCAAAATCATCTTCCCTTTACAATGACTATCAAGCAAATAAAAATGGAATAAGTATATCTGCCGATCAAGCCGAGTTCTGGGGTAGCTCTACAATCATTGCTGTTTCTGATGCTAGTAATTTTATAGAAAATATTTTTAAAAATATTAACACCAAAAATACCAGTGTAAACTCAAATAAAAATTATATACGAGTTGACTATCCTAAAAAGCTATCAACCGAAAAAAAGAAACAGAGCGATAACAATATTTTATATATCTGGCTCTCTCTTACTGTATTAATAGCCATATTATTTTCAGTCCTACTTTTGTTTAAAAATCGGAAAAAAGAAGAGCCTGAAATAAAAGAAGAGTTTCGGCATGGTATTTACTTAATGCTCGATTTAAAAGGTTCAGAGCATAACATTAGTAAACTAATAGAAAGCCTAGAAACAAACCTGATTGATTTTCTACAAAAAAATAATATTCACTATTCCAAAAACTATCAATTTATCCTCGATGGTAGTGAATTTTTAGTAAATGTACCTTGTAAAAAAAATAAACATGAACTTGAAATTATAAGAATCACTTATCATCTGTGTATTTCTTTTCTAAAGCAAAATAATTGTCTAGGAAACAATATTGTTTCTTTTAAGTTAAACGGCATAGATTCTGGAATTAAAAGAGAAGACTCAGGAGAAGAGAAGAAACAAAAAGTAAAAGAGCTTATTGAAAATGAAGCCAACACAACACTAAAAAATATTGTTTCTCTAAAAGAAGAATCAATAAATAACATGTCAGCAATAAGCGAAGAAGAATATGATCATCTTTTGGGAAAATATAACGACGAATTAGAATGAACAAAAATAAATCACAAGTACAAAAAAAAGGTCTTGTTAGCCCCCAAAAAGTCATAGAAGACTTAAAAAAAATATTGGGCAATTATAGTAAAGATAAGTACATAGATATTTTAGGAAACAACAAATACAATCCTTATCTGGCAAAAATTGAATTACAGCCTTATTTTTTAAAGATTCCTGTCTGTGAGATTTACGAGATCATTTCAAAGCTAACTGAATTTGTCAAAGAGCAATTAAAAAGAGAAATTGAAATAGCTGAACATATAGAAGAAATTGACAGAAATTACATCCTCCTTATAGTCTCATTACTATCCAATAATAAATCACAAATGGAGGATTTCGAAAATAAAACTATTTCTATAGAAGAGTATGATAAATTGAGGCAGCTAAGCCTTAAAGTTAAAAAACTGCAATTACAATTAGATGCTGAAATTCAAAATATTCTTTATTTAGATGAAGAATTAGTACAACAAAAATCTAAGTCTGGGGAACTAGAAAAACAATTTTCACCTATGACTACAAAGGAAGTTAAAAAGCTAGTCAAAGAAAAAAATTGGCTTTTAAAGGAGGTTGCTGAACGATGGGAAATATCACCCAGACAAATGAGTAATATAGTTCAAAATCAAAGTAGAAATATTTACTATGACGATGCATTTCGAGGATTACCAAATAAAATAAAAGAATTATAATTCTATTTTTTTAATTTACAAAAAAGAAACATATTGCTATTATTTGTTGAGTTTAGATACTAAATAAAAGAGTTATTTAGTAGTCTCGAAATAAAGAGGAGCTCAACATGAATAAATCAGTGCTAATTTTTTCCACTCTTTTCCTTTCAACCTCTATTGCATTAGCTGATAATTTAAGCGATTCAAATAAGCTCTTTAATTGGGCTGAATCAGAATATCCCCAGTTTTTCTATCCTCCTGGAATGACAACCTATAAGCTTTTTAATGAATACTTAGGTAGGTTTTATCCTAATACTAAAAATTATATTGGAACTCTTGGCGAAGAAGTCTATGTCTATGGTGAGGACTTCCCTACTCCACAAAAAGTAGGTGTTATAACTGATTTTATAAATCCAGAGGAGATAACGACAGATACGACTGGAAGCAACTCAACAGACAATAGCCAGACAGATACTAATGGTTCAACGACACCTCAAACCACTGATACGGAATCAACAGACAATTCTACAACTGACACAGAGTCTGAAAATAACGATCAGGGTGAATCTGAAAACACTGGCACCAGTGATGATACTCCAACAGAAATTCCAGTTTTAAGTTTGCAAGAACAACTAGAGCTAGCTCAGCCAGGAGGTATTATAGAGTTTTCTGGTGTTTCAATTGGGTCAATTGCAACCTACACAGCAGGTACGCTAGAAAACCCCATAACTATTCGAGGAATTGGCAATGCTGTTATACAAGGTGACTCAATTGGATCAAAAAAAGGTCTCAGCATATTTCACGACAACTACATTATTGAAAACATAAAAATTGAAAATTTCCAAAAAGGGCTTTGGATTGAATCTGCTTCAAACGTCACTGTAGACAACTTAACAATTGATAATATAGGTCATGAGGGCGTGAAGATAAGGAGAGGTTCTACTTATGTGACTATTAGAAACACTAATGTCAGCAATACTGGGATGACAAAAGAATTCACTGGTGAGAGCTTTTATGTTGGAGATTCTTCAGATAATTGGATTGATACGAATACTCCAGATACTTCAAGCTATATTACCTTCGAAAACTGTACTTCAATCAATGCAACCTCCAATGGATTTGATTTTAAAGAGGGGTCCTTTAATATTAAGGTTAAGGATTCAACTGTTCAAAACGCTGGTGATGCTAGTTTCTATACCAGGGCTAATAATGTGCAGTTTATTAACACTGCGTCTATAGACAACATAAGCGGATATCCTGCGTTTAAACTGTATCAAGAAGATGTTAATGGTGTTAGATATGGTTACAACATTGAACTTAAAGAAATCAAGGTCGATAATCATTTAGGTCCTATTGTACATTTTCATAGAAAAGATATTGCCGAGTCTTCTTCCCTTTATGATGATTATCAAGCAAGTATAAACGGGGCTATGATTACTGCCGATAAAAGTGATTTTTGGGGTAGTAGCACGAAAATCGATACAACAAGTTCAAGTGCTTTTATAGAAATGCAGTGGTAGTTGGACACTAATAATAGTTTTATACGCATTTTAACTAAAAATGAAATAAATATGATTCTACTTTTTAAATATTTGTGAAAATAATCATACATACAAATTGAAATATTTCTAGTATCATCTGTTTGTAATACAAAAACAATGTTGAGGGGGGGGGAACTTACATTGTCCTGGTTTATTTTTATTTCTGTCGTTATTTACCTACTATTTATAATTTTCTGGGTTTCAAAGAGACAGCAAACAGTCTCAAACACGAAGGATTTTTTGTCCATTGGCCCAATTAAAAGCAGTCAAAAAGCATATAATTTATTGGGTAAAAGCTTTGAAGCATCTAATGCTTCGTTTGCAACCTCGTTTCTTGGTATATTTGTACTAACCCAAATAAATATTTTTTATTCCCTTTACATAGTTTTTGGTTATCTTCTGGGGATCTATTTTTTCACCAAAATTATCCTACCCAAATTATCAAAGCATATAGAAAAAGGCATCTATTATCCAGAGATGATGGAGTTGCATAGTGGTTCCAGATTAATAGGAGACTTTGTAAGTCTTTTGGTTATCTTGTCTTTATTAGCTTTTTTTTATGCCGAAATTTTTAGTTTCTCTCATGGCTTTTTAATTGATGAAAATGGCCCTCTTTCTCACTCAAGTATTATAACCTTATCTCTGGTTATACTTTTAGCTTGGTACACCATAATTGGCGGTTATCGAAATATAGTAATTACTGACTTCGTTCAGATCAGTGTTATACGAGTTGGACTTTTCTCACTAATAATATTAAGCCTGTATATACTTTTTTCATTTGGAATAGCTGAACAAGTGATGAAGATAGTTCAAAATGATTTTATTAGTTTTACCCATTTTATTTATTTTCCTGCTCTGATTATCGGATTTGTTTTTGCACAAGTTATTTATTATGACAATTGGCAAAGGCTGATATTATTCTACAAGTCAATTAGTTGCGAAGATAAAAATATAGACCACTTTCTAAACGAAGCATCAGCAAAATACCTTGGCTCTATCAAATACCTTTCCTTTATATTTTGCACCCCTATTTTGCTAGCATTGGTTGCCGAAGCAATGGGAATCAGTTCCTTATATGCTTTTATGTCCCATATCTGGGAAGAGTCATTATTTGGAAAAGCACTTGTTTTATTATCAGTCTTAGCATTTGTGAGTGCCCTTCTTTCTACAGTCGATACCTATTTACTGGGCATGGTACAGGTATTGTTTAACAGGTTTTCAAAACTCAACCTAAGATTTATCCGCCTGCTTATCATATGCCTGACCGTAGGTGTCACGCCTTTTATTATTTCTAAAATCGATATAGCACAGTGGTTCACTTTTATTTATTACACCGCAAATATGCAAGTTGGCCCTGTTCTTTTAGCTTTGTTGGGCATTCATTTTAATAAATATGTTTTGGCTGTCTCTATGCTGTCTGCCTTATTTCTTTCTGTTTATTATTCTGGTAGTGAGTATATTGACTTAATTGCAGCAGTTACGATCGTGCTAGCTACAAGCTTAAACTATATCACTAGAAACAAAAAACCAATGGATGCTTATGTTTAGGTCAAAGCATTTAATTAATGCCAAAAGGCACCATCAGATATTCTCATCATTTAGCGAGCAATTGCAAGGATCTAGAACACTAGATGAATGTTGGGAGGCTTACCGCAAGTTAATGGAAAACTTTGGTTTTATAGAGATGTTTTACGGGCTTGATATGGCCTCCAAAAAAACAGAATATGTAGGCAATATTGAATCGCTAATTAGCACTTACCGGAACGAATTTTTAAGTGAACTTCTTAAACCGTATTACTTAAAAAATGATTACACTATTTACTGGTGCGAGAATTCCGAAAGGGTCTTAAACTGGAGCAATGTGGAGCTAGAAGATATTACTAGGGGGCAATTAGATGTAGCTGTATTATCTTGGGATTTTAAAATCGTTAATGGTCTTTCGGTCCCATTAAGAATTGATGGCCATACAAACAGCTGGGGTGGTGTTGGACTTAGTGCTACTGGAATGGAGGATGATGAATTTAATGTAGTTTTAAAAGAATATGGAGAGCTTGTTTGCCGGTTAACCTATTTATTTCACCAACGAGTTCAAAGTTTGCCCTTTCTTTTAAAACATAAAGGAACATATGATCGAATGATTGAATTAACACCAGAAGAAAAAGACTGTTTACTATATTCCTCTTGTGGGTATCAAATATCCGAAATAGCCGACAAATTAAATAAAAAGAAACGGACTGTAGAATTATATATGAAAAATGCCCGTGAAAAACTCAATGCAAAAACAACTACACATGCTATTTCTAAAGCTATATTACTGGGCTATCTAGATTAGCTACTTTTGTAAAAAGTTGTTGGTTGACAATTGTTATAACATATAGACTAAAGCATTTTATTACAAATAAAACACCTGTGAAAATTCCACTACCCAATACAAAAGAATCATGCGGAAATACGCAATTTCCTTAAACATTAATTTCTTATAGAATATCATTTGATATTTAGAGATTATTTCTAAATTTAAAAAAACCATCACGACTACTTTAAAAATAACTGACATTATAAAAGCTTTCGGGTCTTCCTTCCCCTAGCTAGGATCTGTCAATTGTTTAAAGCTGGGGGCTTAAATGAAAAGCAAGTTTTTTATATCCGTACTATTTTTATTTTTATTTAGTACAGGCTATGCTCAAGTAACACCAAATCCTGGAAACGCAGGTGAAAATTTTAAATTCTATATTAATTTAACTGGTGATTTACCCAGCGGTTACTCAGTTAAAATAGAATTAGGTGATGGTGGTGGAGGATATCTTTCTGCTCAAACAATGAACGGTAGCGGTAGCTACTTTTATTATAACAGCATTATTAATAAGCCCGGAAATCGAGTTTACAGAATTGGAATTTTTCAGGGCAGTACTCTTAAAACTGACTGGGCAAATGGAACTTATACAGTTAACCCAGCTCCATCCCCTATAGTCACGAGTGTTAGTCCCCTTTCCATAGAAAAAGGTCAATATCAAGACTTCACTATTAATGGAAGTAACCTTCCCGGTGATCTTGTTGCTAATATTGAAGGGACTCCAAGTCACTGCACTAATGTTTCTGGTTCAGGTAATAAAGTTGTTATTAACTGCACTGCAACTGTTGCAGGCAACAAACGACTGTACCTAAAAGAAGTTTCCGGTGGCTCTTCTATTAGTGGCTCTGAGTCTATCTATATTAATGTTACAAACACTCCTTCTCCTAAGGTCACTAGTGTTAGCCCTCTTTCAATAGAAAAAGGTAAGTATCAAGACTTCACTATTAATGGTAGTAATCTTCCGAGTAATATAGTTGCCAATATTGAAGGGACTCCAAGCCACTGCACTAATGTTTCAGGTTCTGGCAATAAAGTTGTTATCAACTGTACTGCAACTGTTTCAGGCAACAAACGACTGTACCTAAAAGAAGGCTCCGGTGGCTCTTCTATTAGTGGCTCTGAGTCTATCTATATTAATGTTACAGACACTCCTTCTCCTACCGTTACTAGTGTTAGCCCTCTTTCAATAGAAAAAGGTAAGTATCAAGACTTCACTATTTATGGTAGTAATCTTCCGAGTAACATAGTTGCCAATATTGAAGGGACCCCAAGCCACTGCACTAATGTTTCCGGTTCAGGCAATAAAGTTGTTATCAACTGCACTGCAACTGTTGCAGGCAACAAACGACTGTACCTAAAAGAAGTTTCCGGTAGCTCTTCTATTAGTGGCTCTGAGTCTATCTACATTAATGTTAAAGAGCCTGATGATAATACTACTAACAAGCCCCCTTACCTATCATACAATGCATTCAATGTAGTAAATAGTTGGGTTGACCTTATAATTGGTTGGAAAGATCCTGAGGGAGACCCTGTCTCTAATGCAGTAGTTGAATATAGGTTGCAGTCATCAAGTACCTGGATATCAAGAAGTTTAGATAAGGCTAGTAGCACTATTGATGGCAATGCTTTTAGTACTAACTTCTCATTGGAACCCGGTGATTATACTTACCGATATAAAGTCCAGGATAGCAGTGGTAGTACTGTAATTTGGGATGGCAACCGTACTTTTACCATCAAAGGTGAAGTAAATTCCGCTCCCTCAACCCCCTCTATCAGCTTTTCCTCTACTCCCGAAGTTAATAAATCCGTTTCAGCTTCTGTAACCGTTGGCTCTGATTCCAATGGTGATCAGGTTGGAGTGAAGTGCTACGCCGATGATTCTAACTATACATCAATCAATCCATACGATTCTAAACTTGGTTCGGCAAGTCGGACTGTATCTCCAAGTTTTACATTTACTTCATCTGGAAATAAAAATGTTATTTGTTATAGCTACGACGAAAAAGGTGCAAATAGTTCAGTTAAAACAAATAGTCTTACAGTATCTGAATCAAGCATTTTACCTATTCCAGTAATTAACATAGCCTATGGAACTAAGATCAAGGTAGGTGAAAACTTTGCTTATACTGTGAGTTTTACTCCAACAAGTGGTGTTAGTTATAGTGCGTGTACTGAAACTAAGCTAGGTGGGTCTTCACAGTTTTATGTATCAAACGGTCAAACAGTATCGGCTAGCTATTCAGAATCTCAAATTGGTAAGATTACAGTAGAATGCAAAACATTTACTGGCCATCCATCAAGCCCAGTAAAAACTAGCACACCATCATCTGTGGAATTTGAAGTAGTGTCAGCTACTATTAATAAAGCCCCAAGTTCTCCAAACATAAACACTCCAACGAAGGTTAATACAAAAGAATCTTTTACTGTTAGCCTTAGTTCGGGTAGCGATCCTGAAAACGATAAAGTAAAAGTTAGCTGCTCAACTTCAGATAATAGCTGGAATATTGAAACACCTGAGGGTAATGGAGGAACTAGTTACTCCTACACTAAATCATTTTCTTCCTCAGGTAGCAAAACGATAAGCTGTACTACAATTGATTCAAAGGGTAAGTCTAGTGCTGTAGCAACTAAATCAATAACCGTTGTGGGCAATTCAGCCCCTGAATTATCACAAAACAAAACTTCCGTTACAGATGAGACAGTTAATTTTTTAGCGATATTTACTGATAAGGATAACGATACCCTATCTAATGGTCGGGTAAGATACAAAAAACAAGGTAGTTCAACTTGGAGCTATTTAAACCTGACTCAACAAACTGGAACTACTTATAACTTTGGTGCCAGCCTTAAAATAACTGATATCGGTATTTATGACTATGAGTTTGAGATTTCAGATAGCAAAGGAAATAGCAGTGATTGGGTTGGCTCAAGTACTTTTTCAATTGGTACAAAAAACAACCCCCCAAGTGTTCCACAAATAACCTCTACAATAACCAAAGCAAAACTCGGTGAAGATGTCACTATCACCGTTCTAGCTGGTTCAGATCCCGATAAAGACGACACTGTACAGGTTCAATGTCATTCTTATGGTTCTAATTATCCGAGTAGCAATAAATGGATTGGCAGTGGTTCTAGTCCATTAAGTGCAACTTTTAAGTATACGACAGCTGGTCCAAAGATTATCTATTGTATTACTGTGGATTCAACGGGCTTAGAAAGTGCTTCTGTTAGTAAGACTATTGAGATTGAACCTGATCCCAATGGGGAAACAGGAACTGGTGACGGAACTGACACAGAAGAGGGTGATATTGCAACACCGGAGGATACAGCTCACGCAAAATTAGATTTAATTGCTTTTTCCGGTTTAGAAGTAGACAAGGGTATTATAAAAATTGAAGCTGGTAATCGTTGTGTCATAAAGTTTAAAGCAACAGGAAACGCAGGATCAATCAAATTTAACTGGGGAGATAATAGTCCAATAGACTCTCGAACTGTCTCCGATGGCTCCGAAACTGTTTTTAGTCATACTTTTGCTAAAAGCCTATTAACTAGTTCAAATGATAGGTTTTTCACGATAGAAGCAATCCTTTTTGATAGTGATGGTCTTGAAGCTCACAAGATAAGAGAAAGTGTGCTTGTCTACCGAGAGGAAGTTGAGGAACCTATTCAAACTCCAGTGGTAGAGCCTACTCCCCCAGAATTATATTTTGTTAATGCTAAAGGAATCATAACGAAAGACTTTAATGGTAAAGAAATTTTATCTGTTCCCGTTGGAAATACTTTTAGTGTAACTGTTGTTGCCATTGGTGATACTTTAGATAAAATTGAATTTGCACCATACAATAATACTGTTGCTGTCCAGTCAAAACATGCCATAACTGGGAAAAATGTTACCTTTGAGCATACCTATAAAGATGAGGATTTAGAATTTGATCAAGAAGAGGGTTATAAACGAAAGAACATAACTGTAGCCTTAGGAGCTTATGGCACCCATGATAATAAGTATCCAAGTACACCAATTACAGAAACCATAGCTATCTATGATTACAATGGTTGGGCTAACTCTGTATTTACTTTATTATCAATTGATGCTCCTTTGGGAGTTAATTATGATGAACCATTTACAATAACCACAAATTGGAAAGCACCAACAAGCAAAACAATAGACAAAGTGCTTTTACGAACAGTTAAAAGCGTAGATCCTCTTGTTTTGAATGAAAAGACTTATAATCTTGAAAAGATAAATGACACAACTTTTATTTTTAAATTTGATAATGGGAGTAAAAATTTTATATCTGATCATGGATATAAATTGAAAGCTGTAGGTCATTTAGATAATCCTCCGTACTCAACTGTAGAGACAGGATGGCTAGAGGGTGGTGTTGTCAGAATCTATGATAGAAATGAAACGACTATTTATAAACCATTACCTACGAATGAAGAGTTAGCAAAAGCTTTAAATCAAGACATTAATGTTATGGAAGAGATTAAAAATAGCAATTCATATAAATTGCTAGAATTAAATCTTAAACTAATTGGTCTCTTAGGTGATAAGGTTGGAATTGATTTCAATTTTGTAAAATCATCTGAAATTAAATATGCTATATCGGTTATCAAGGAAATGCATGATAAAATTTCCAAATATGATGATAATGTTAAAAATATTATTCTCATAAATGAAAGTTCTTCATCTGCATTTCTTCAAATTACAGCATTAGAAATTGAAACCGCTTTGGGTGTTTTAACAGCTGTTATAAACAATGATACAACTAGACAGGCAGCTGAAGATTTGGGGATACCTCAACAAATTGAGAAATTAAAAGATTATGCCGATAAAAATATTGAGTATGTTGTAACTCACAATGATTATTTACAATATTTAGCTAATCAGTCACATAAGTTTAATCAAGAACACAATGAGTTTGTTAGAAACTTCTATTCGGTACTCACCATCAGCGAGGTCATATTTCCCGCGAAGACGGTTTCAAATTTATTTGACAAAAAAGCAGATGTAGGTAGTATTCATGGACAATTATTTGAAGCTGAAGATATAGATAAAAATCTATATACAGTAACAAATAAAGGAAAAATCTTTGTTAAAGATAATACTCCTGAAATAAAACTTGGTTTTAAACCAAAATACTGGGTTCACAATACAATTTTTTTAGGTAAAAAGGTTTATCAAAGAGATAGTCTAATTAACCCTAACCACCTTGATAATTTTAATCGTACAAATATTGAAAGAATGCGGGAGGGCTTGGCACCTATTGGTCATGATGGTCTTTCTATTAATTTACATCATTCTATACAAAATGACGATAGTCCAATAATTGAACTTACCGAAACTATGCATATTAAATGGTCATCTACCTTACATATTAATGATAATGATATTGAGAGTGGTATTGATCGAGAAAATTTTAATGAATGGCGAAAAGAATATTGGAAAACCAGAGCAAATGATTTTGATTTAGACTTTTACTAAAATTTTATGACTACAAATATCATTGATGAATCCATCAAATTACTAAATTCTTCAGGAATCAATTATTATTCTATAGGAAAACAGAAAGATACTACCATTGAAAAAGCAGAAGTATTGTTAGGTGTAAAATTTCCAGAGTCATACAAAGCTTTTTTAAAAAAACTAGGAGCATGTAGTTTTAAAGATGAAGAAATATACGGTCTAGTTGGAGAGAATTTAGATTCTCCATCTATACCGAATGTTGTGTGGTGCACTTTGAATTACAGGAAATATGGATTACCAAATAATCTTATAGTTATTGGTCATAATGAGCATGCTTATCCGTGTATAAAAATTAATAATGATTTTAAAAAACCTGTTATTGCATATGATATTTCTCTTCCAGAACATGTTCAAAAAACTAAAGTTCTTGCTAATGATTTTGGTGACTATTTTTTAGAAAAGATTAAAAAAATATAGAAATATAAATTTTTAATTCATATTCACGTCATAAACCATAATTTGTTTTTGAAGAAAAGCACTCAGAAAAACCAAAGGAATTAAACTCAGGTCAGGGAAAACTATCAGTTTACAAGGTCGGTAATAAGCTTGTAATTTTTGGTGTTGATAAGGTTGGTATAAAAAAAAATTTTGCTTTGATTCCGACTCAAAATCTTAAGTTAATCTTCCAATAGCTCCAACTCTCTATTAATATCTTCAGCAGAAGGCAATAGGTTTTCAAGATATTCTGGTAGCCCCTCTTTTGTTGTAAAAGTTGCAACTCCCATTGGGGTATTAACTCCTTTGAGAGCATATTCAACAACAGTTCTATCTTTCTTTTTGACTAAGATAATTCAAATCGGCGGATTCTCCCCGACTTTCATTTCATTTTCTTCAAGTGCCGATAAATAGAGGTTCATTTTACCGCTATGTTCGGCTTTGAAATCAGTGGTTTTTAGTTCGACTGCTACCAAGCATTTCAGTTCTCTATGGTAAAAAAGCAGGTCGATATAAAAACTTTGATCGCTTACTTTTACTTCATATTGCCTGCCTATAAAACAAAAATTCGAGCCAAAATTTTTGAGAGTGTTTTCAATGGATTTAACCATTAAATCTTCTAGCTTGCTTTCAAGGTAGGGTTCTTCCAAATTTAGCAAACTAAAATTATAACTATCTTTTACCATGGTCAAAGCATCAGTTTGAAGCTCTTTTGGTAGAGTCTTTTCAAAGTTGGTTTGTTTTAAAGCCCATTTTTCAAATAGCTGTATATCGATATTTAGTTCAAGATCCCTGACTGACCATTTTTCAGAGATACTTGTTTTGATATAAAAGAGTCTTCTTAGGTGATCCCTGCCATCTGATTTGTTGCACTTGTCTATAATTTTAATATGGTGCGTCCAGCTAATTTGTGCAATCAGCGATTGCACTTTTTCATCGTCCTTGTAGGTAAGATAAAATTTCCTAATATAATTTAGGTTCCTTTTAGAAAATCATTTTCCAAACTCATTTTCTAAGTCGTGGCTGAGTTGTTTGATAACTCAGTCACCCCAATTTGATTGCTCTTGTTTTTGGTATATCTCTTTTCATAAATTCATGTAAAGGGATATAAGCTCGGTGTTAACGGATTTAAGAGCATTGTTTCTTTTTTCGATAATGAGTTTTTTAATATCATGTAGGAAAATTTTGTAATCGCCAGTGTTGAGTGGTGATTTTAAATTTTGAGATGATTCCATAAATTTTGAGTTAGCAAAGTATTATTTTGTGAGGGTCGGAGTTATTATATTTACAAGGTCCGAAAATCAAAATTTAACTAAATCATAAATACTAAAAACACTCAATTAAGAGTGTTTTTAGGCAATGAAGCAGGCTTGTGGAGGATAATGGTTTACCAAACAAAAAAAGGCAATTTATCCCCGTTTTGTTACGACAACTACACCCAATTACAGACAAAAAGCTATAAAGGACTAGAGGGATAAATTGCCCTTTAATATCTTTTTGCTTGTTCTAAAAAAATGTAGTTGTCGTGAGCCAATTATATTGATTTTAAAAATAAAGCAAAAAAATATTTTCTGCTTTATTATTTAGGGGGTACATAGGGGGATTTTTTCAAAATCCCCTTTGCGGGTTCCAAGGGCAGAGCCTTTGGCAAGATGCAAGTTCGTCCCGTCTTCACCAAATCTTCACATGTCTTTTTATGTGAAGATTTGGTGAAGACTCGGACAGCGTAGAGCTGTTCGTTACGAACTTGCAATCTTGCTACTTCTCTACCCTGCATTTTTCTAGCTCAGTCGGAGGAGTTTAAAATAAGTCATTTAAGGCTTATTTTTTATGTTAAATGCTGTAAACAATTCAGACTCAGACAACCACCAAACTTCTTGGGATAATTCATAAATTAATTCACTATTAGAATATTCTCAATCTCTAGGTCTTGTTACTTGTGCTTCTACATATTCTCACTCTATAAAATCTGATATAAATGCTATTCTTTCGATAGCATTTTCTCTAATCATTGTTTCCATAATAAAAAAATTAAAAAATAAAGTGATGATTAAAGAAAAAATCATAAGAAGCACTATGCAAGGTGGAGATTTTGAGGTACGAAAAATACTACCTTGTATATCTTTTTGATTTTTTATAATCGATTACTTTATTTGAAATTGATAAGTTCATTAACGGATTTTTTATTTTTAATAGGTTTTAATCGAGTTATTAATGCCGAAAAAATGGAAATAATTATTTGTCAGTTCCTTATTTTAGGGTGGTGGGTGGGAGAAGAAAACTACCTTTGATTTGCTTTTTGTAAAACTACTCGATTGTTTGTTTAATGTCTTGATCAAGAAAAACCCCAGCATATTTTTTGCTGGGGTAAAAGGTTAAAATTATTCATCGAGGAGATGAATAATTTTTGTATGGTATTTTCCATCTATTTTTCTAGCTTTGTAGATAATTAAACTTTTTCAAGCTCTGTAATTTGTTTTATCAGAAAATTCATAATAGACCTTGATAGTTATTGCTATCGAATTTATCGTGATTGCATAAAAATATTTATCATCTAGTTTTCAGACTTCATGTTCTTGCATTATCTTCCATTTTCTTGGTGTATTTTTATGAATATCGCTGATCGTAAATTCATTGAAATTATCGTATCTTTCTATATGTTTTTGTGTAAAATCTATTAACTCTTTTCACAGTCACATTAGGTATCAATCCCAATGGTTGTAATAAAATACTGATTTTCAGTTTATTGTGTCAATTATTCATATTGTCGCTTTTGTTGCCATAATTAAAAATTTATTAAAATAAAATATTTGGTTCTAAAAAAATGGTTAAAGCTTATCTTCTCCTTTGATTTTCTGCTCTTTTTTGTCTTGCTTTAATGGTTTTGATATAACCTGGTTCTTTTTCGATTGATATGCAGTTTCTACCTTTTTTATAAGAGGCTACTCCTGTTGTTCCTCATCATGCAAAACTATCTAATACAATTCCATTGGGATTGGTAAAGACTTCAACCAGTCCGCCGATTAAAAATTCTGGTTTTTCTGTTGGATGGTTGCTTTGTTTGTTACCATCTTTTCAAATTCTATAGTTAAGGACATTTTTCATTTTTGATTGCCCTAGGAAATTGAATGTTCTAGGTCTGTTAAACTTTCATCCATCATTTACGAGCCAGACTCCGACTTCATGACAACTTCTAAAACCGTTTTCCCTGAAGTGTGGTAGCGGATTGGTTTTATTAAAAATAACGGGTGTTCTATAAGTAAATAGTCATCTTCTTTCTAGCTCGTAGGCTATCCATCCTGAATAACGGTAACTAAAGAACAATATCATACTTGCATTTGGCTTTAGTATTCTTTGGTATTCCTGGCAAACTTTAAAAACAAATTCTAAATATTCGTCTTGAGAGTCCCATTTATCCCGCTCCCCAAAGTCAGCTTTAACAATCTTGTTTCACTTCATGGTCAGTCAATGATTGTTCGAGATATTGTAAGGAAAGTCAGAGCATATAAAATCAATGCTGTTGTCTTTCAGCTTTCTCATAACTTCAAGGCAGTCACCTTGAATAATCTTGTGAACTGTATTTTTCATAAATAAGAAAATTACAAAATAAAATATAGGATGATTAATCCTAAAGATTAAAAACAATATGGGTAATGGCTGTCAAATGTCGTCCCGAACTCGGGACATTTTTTGAAAAAATTGGATTATTGTTATTGATGAATACTGTATTTGATGATTTTCAGGAGGAAAATATTTTCAAAAAACATTTGATAGTTATTAGTTTTTTAGAGGTTTTATTAAGTGAAAAATAAAACCCTAAAAACCATTTATTGTATAATTCTTTCGGATTAATTAAATCTATCTTACTCTAACGCTTAAAATTACTTCAAATAACAAAAGAAAGTGATGATTAAAGGCAATACTGTTCATTAAGTCTTGAAAATTTGTTTTTTTTCTTATAATGATAAAAATTATCAATGACTATTCCAAATATGAAAACTGAAATATCAAATGTTCCAGAAAAAGAAAAAATAGAAATCTTGGCAATTGCTGACAGGCTAAAGCAGATTAAAAGAGTTCAAAAAGTTATCCTGTTCGGTAGCTTTGCTAGATGAGATTTTGTTTTGAGGGATTTCACTGACGACAATTGATCTCCGAGGGTTTATGAAAGTGATTATGATATTTTGGTCATAGTTGATCACTTCAAGAAAAACGAGAACGTCAAAAGACTTGATCATAATTTTTTAATTTCCAAAGCTAAAGAAAGTCTTAAAACAAAAATCGGCATAGAAAGACCGATCAGTATAATTGTTGAAAGTATCACGCATGTTAATCGTATGCTTGAAGAGAACAGGTACTTTTTTGCTGATATAGTTAAAGAATGAGTTCTGATTTTTGATACAAAAAAATTCGAGCTATCCGAAGCTAAAAAATTAACCGCAAAGGAAAAAAAGAAGATTCAAAGGGAGGATTTTAAGCTTTGGTTTCCTAGCTGAAATGGTTTTTTTGTGTGATATTGATTTTTTTATAAACAGAATTTACTAAATCACTCCGCCTTTATGCTTCACCAAGCAACCGAAAAATTTTTTACGGCATTTTTACTGGTCACTTCATGATACAGACCTAAAAGCCATGATTTGGGAGTTCTTCTTGAATTTTTGATAAAGGTAGAATCGAGCTTTAATGACTGGTTTGATTTCAATAATTCAGATGAAAAAGAGATGTTTGAATTGTTAAGAAAGGCATATGTTGATGCTAGGTATAACAGTGACTACAAGATCACGAAGAGACAGTTAAAATTCTTGGAAAAGAAAGTTTTATTTTTAAGGGACGAGGTTGAAAGGCTTTGTGATGTTGCTATTAAGGGATAAAAACCTGAACTCAATCTGACAATAATGCTGATAGAGCAAACCTTACAGATAAGAACTCATATATTACCTTAAATTTAAAATGCTGGTTTTGACCTAATGTAGTAAATTGAGATTGAAAATAACTAATCGCTGAATTCTATAAAGCAGTAATTTCAAAGAAGTCGAAATCACTGCTGACTTTTTAAAAAATTACTAAAAAATATTAGGAATCAAAACAAATGGCTTTATTAAGGTTTAATAAATGTTAAGAGATTAACGAAAATCAAGCATTTAAATATTCAGCAACATATTTAGGGAACATAGCAAAAAATTGAATAGTCACACAAAAATTTATTTATATTAATCGTAATCAAATCTATGTTGTGCCAAAATATTGGTTGGGTATTTTGGATGCCACTGGTTTCCTCGACCTTTTTCTGAGATTAGGTGTAGATGCTTTCTTGCTCTTGAACCAATTACATACATTAATTTATTACCGCTAGTTGGGTCAACATCGCTAAAATGTGGGACAATATCTTCTAATAATCCATAAGCAATTACCGTGTCAAATTCAGCCCCTTTTACGCCATGTATGGTTGAAACAGTGATTCCTGTTTTATCCATAAACACTTTCTTAAATTCATCAATGCTTCCAGCATATTGTTCATTTTCACTTTTAATTCTTTCAATTCGCCTTTGAGCACTTTCAAAAAACGATGTTAAATGCTCTTCTAAAGCAGGATAAGAATTAATGTTTAAGTTTAACTGTTCAAGTAACGCCTCAAAAAAGGTACCTAGATAATTTAAACCATCATTTTCATCAATATGAATAGAATTAAAAATCTTTAGAAATGATTTAGGGGTTATGCCATCTACATTAAAATTATTACTTTCTAAGTCTGATAATAAATCTCCCGCCCATCTTAACCTTCTCCTATATAGAGAAGGTGATGGTACAGTTAGAGCTAATTTCGTAACTTTATACCAGAAATTATCTTCATCTCTTGCAAAAGGTGTCATCCCTGGTCCATTAAAATTATAATCAGGTAAAGCGGAAATTAGCTTACGAGTCATACTCGCTAAGTGTATCCACCACGGAGCAACAATACATATTTCGTTTTCACTAATAACTAGTTCTTCAATATTGTACCTAATCAATTCAGCAATATAATCTGCTAAGTCATTTTTATGAATGTTCGTATTGAAAGTTAAGCTACTTTGAAAACGAGCTAAGTCACCTTCTGCGATAATTTCTGAATCATAAACCTTGTAATTCTCAAAGTGGCTGATTATCCGACTGGAACTTCTATAGTTCTTATTCAGTTGCTTTTCTATAAAATTTATACCTGTTTTTTGTTTCAATTCATCAAGTGAAATAGCGTATCCGCCCAACGAACCGTATATAGCCTGATTGGGGTCGCCTACAACAAAACCTTTAACTTCTCCTTGCCTAGCTCTTAGTATCTCAGCAAAAATTGAATATTGAATTTCTTTTGTGTCTTGGAATTCATCAATCAATATATATTTAAATATATTGCCTAAAGTTTTACTAATAGAAGGCTCTGCATGAATCAATTGGTAGGCAAATAAAAGAATCTGTTCAAAGTCTATTAGGTTAGTTTCCAACAAAAGCGAATGGTATTCTTCAATAACCATACTAACATTAGCTATTTGGGCTTGTTTACATGATGAATATATTATTCCTTGCGATGTGAAGTGATAATTACAGTCATAATAAGTCACTTTTGGATTAACATATTTAGTACAAAGTTCAGTTATATGCTCTTCAGTATCAAAAGAGTTAATGATGCCATAGCCATATTTTAATTTTTCGTGGTAGCTACCATATGGTTTTATTATCCATTCAAGGCAAAATGAATGAATAGTACCGATCCATAATCGTGAAGTATCTACACCTAAATGTTCTATGCGTTCCTTAATTTCATCAGCAGCCCGATGAGTATAAGTTATTGCAATAACCCACTTATTTTTTTCATCTAATTCGGTTAATTCCTTCGCAATCTTATAAGTCAAAGCTCTAGTTTTGCCACTACCAGGACAAGCAACTAGAAATACACTACCTGACTCAGTGATTGCTTCACTTTGCTCATCATTTAACTCATTACTATCCCAAACAAACATAGCTCAGATCTTCATTAGAACAACATTACTACTTTGTAGCGGAATGTCGTTAATCATATCAGATTTTAAATTGGTTATATTTCCCCAATGCTCCCTAAAATAAAGCAACTTTGGTTCAAAAATAACAATTCCAGATTCAATAGGTGCTAAGTAATTATTCCAGCTATCATATAGTTCTTGGTTAACAGGAAGAGCCAAAGTTGCCATCCAGCTTCTGCGAGCTTCTATAAATTTTTTTAATTCTTCGTATCTATAATTTATTATTTTATATATTACCTGCTCACTAAAAGTTTCATGAGAGAAAATAATCGCGTCAACAATATAGTTAGGAATCGTTACGTTAAAGTCTATTGATTTAGAAAGTGTTATAGCGAACCATCCTTTTCCTTGGTGATTAGCCATTGTTAAAGCTCTTAAACCTGATTCTGCTATGACTGAACTTAACTCATTCTTAGATTTAGTTTTTGTTGCTTGATCCACATATACATCATCCAATATATCGAGCAAATAATTACTATTTCCCGATTTAACAAAATCAACCTCAAATGTGTGCTCTGCATAAAACGGAGCTAACCAGTCATTTCCATTACATAAACTGTCTAATGCAACTTTTCGGGCAGCTCCTTTGTCGTTTGAACCTTGAGCCTTCTTTTTCATCTTTTTAACAGATTCTGCTTCACCCACATTAATGGTGGCATCAAAAAATAAACTATCAAGATCCGTTATAATACTGCACTTTTTTTGTATTCTTTCATCGTGAAATAACAATGCAATATTTTCAAAGCCAGTACTTCGCATGTTGACTAATGTTATTCCAAGCTCATCTAAACTAACACCCAAGACTTTTTTTACTAATACAGGGATTAATATTTCTTCTGCATCTCCCTCAACTAAAATAACACTTTTAGCAAAAAGTAAATTACTCCTTATTGCATCTAAATAACGTTCAATAAAAGTAATCTGCGGCTCACTTAAACCTGAAGAAGGTTGAAAAGCAAGGCACCCTTTTTCTGTTTTAGAAATAATATTTACATTTCTAATTTGGTTAACTTCTGAGATATGGGTTGAATGTGTAGAGTATATTATTTGCGTGTTATCATAATCTAATTTAGTGAATAAAGATTTTTGAATATGTGTATGAATATGTGCTTCGGGTTCCTCGATTAACAAAAAATTAGCTATTGATTCATTTGGTCTTTGATATTTAAATTCTAACAACTTTAGTGTTAAGAAAATTAAATTAGCTCCACCAAGACTCATTTCATAGATACCTCCTTCATAACCATCATCAGATTCATCTACAAATAGTTTTAAAGATTGAAATAACTGTTCTGCTTCATCAGACAAATCAGATCTTATAGATATTGATGATGGTGAATAGGTATCTCCCAACGCATCATTTATTATTCCCTTTATATCTGTTTTTATCTCGTTAACATCTGAAAGTTGTTCTATTGAATTGTTCAAGTTACTAACAATTTGAACAATTGGTGAAAGCTCCACTTCATTAATTTCATCACTTTTTAATTTTAATAACTTAAATAAAGGATTAGTTCTGTTATGTCTAAAATCAGAAACTACATCTCTCAACGCCTTGACAAAAGTAAAAGAAACCTCATCTGACATAGATAAAATATTTGGCATTAAGGTACCAACTTGTAATAAATTCAATTGAGTTGGAAAAATTACGTTTTCAAAATCCCCAACTAAAGCTTTGTAGTCATCAGGGTTATTAAAATCAGAAATACTTTTACCTGTGAATATTGTCTCATAATCAGAAAGTGTTATTTGATCTAAGTACGTACTCAGGGAAACTTGATCCCCATGGGGTAGTTCAGCTAAAGCTTTTCGAATATGAGCTTTAGGTCTAAATATTAAATTATAAGTTGCTTTGTTTACTGCTTGATCAACTACATTTCCAACACCATGAATAAATAAAGCTTGGCTTATCTCATCCTGAGCAATTTCATCAAACTCTAAACTAATAATTATCCAATGACCTTTCCAATTACCTAACTGACGGCAAAAATCATTTTCATCTAGCTTTATAACAGATCTAGGTAATGTATCATCCAATAATAAACGAACAGCTCTAAATATATTTGTTTTACCAGCACCATTTTCACCAATTAAGGTATTGATACCTTTTTGGAACAGAAGCTTAGTGTTTAAAAAATTTCGGTAGTTTACTAGTGATAGTTTTGATATGTGCATAGATGTATATGCTCCTTGCTCTAATATATTTTTAATTTAGTATTTAATCAAAATTTTCTTTTATTCTTCTTTACGATCTACTAGTGGATAGAGTCGTTGATCAAGCCAAATATCTTCAATACATGTATGCCCTTAGTTATCACCACTTAAAATTTTAATTTTCAAATAAACAGAAGGCGGAAATCGAGTACAAGATGTCCCGCTATTCGCAAGAACGAAAGGAAGCTATTTTAAAATTTTTGTTACCACCCTATAACATGACCGTTCTAGAAGTTGCTAATCAGGAGAAGGTTTCAGCTAAAGCGTTATATAATTGGCGTAATCAAGTGAAGGAATTAGGACTACCTCTGCCTACTCTTAAATTTTCTTTTTGTTTTCTGCCTATTTTTGCGGATTTTTTGGATATCCTCATATCGTTTATTTTGTGTAAATTCCCGAGCTTCACTTTCAGTCAAAAATCCTTGTTCCCTGGCTTTCTGAATGTCTTTTTCGCTAATTTTTTTAGTGGCTTCTTGTAAGCTACTTGCAATTATGTCATTAGCTTTAACGACTTCTTTTTTTTCACCCAGGGTATATGCCCACTCATCAGTTTCCATAGCCTTAATACTGGCTTCTGAATTGTACCAGGCTTTAACAACAGACTGGTAAGCCTTGATCTTGGCTTTCAGTGAGTTGTCTATGGGATTAAAAATAGTATGTGTATTTTGCATATCTAGATTATAATACATCATTTTAAGCAATTCATCAGTTTAATTGATTCACAAAATATGCAAGCACCTTTTAATAGCAACATGAAAGAAATAGCTGACGAAATGGGTATCTCCCTGTATCAGCGTTTTTCTCTAAATGAGGCTTCTTTGTTTTTGCATTGCTCGGAACGTGACATAAAAAAATTGATTGAAAGGAGCAAGCTTGAATACATTAAGGTCACCGATTTAAAGTTTGAATTTTTTGGCTACCAGTTATTGGAACATCTTTTAAGTTCTGTTAGTGGCAGTATCATTCCTAGGTCCAACCATTCGATTCCTGACAGAATTTTAAGATCAAAAGAAGTCCAAGATATGACGGGGCTTTCTCGGACTACTATTTGGAGGCTTGAGAAAAAGAGGAAATTTCCTGCCCGAGTCCCGTTAGGTGAAAATAGTGTGGGCTGGCGGTTTGTTGAAGTTAATGAGTGGATTTTGAGTCGGAGGGGGAAATAACTTTTCCTATTGTGCTGTCATTAACTGAACTACGTTGTCGCTATTATCAGTTAGCAACTTTTCTAATAACTGGTCATATTTATTCATTCCGCTAATTTTTTCAGGTAAGTGGTCGTGCTTATCATAATGCTTAAAATCTACTCCCGTTAATCCGTGATTTTGGATTAGGTTTCTAGTTTCTCTATTCACTCCTGCTTCAATTAATAAATTTTTGCAGGTTCTTCGGATGTCTCGCAGTGTAAACTTTTCTACATCATATTGCTTGCAATATTTCTGAATAGCTTTTAGTAGTGTTTCTACTCTTATGGCTGTTTCTCCGTCTGTCGTAAAGGGATAAGCTTTATCTTGTGTCGGTAAGGAATCCAAAATAGCAAATGCTCTTGGTGTTATTGGTGTTAGGTATTCTCTTTTTGATCCTCTGCCTTTGGTATCTGTTATGTGCAAAGTTTTTTTGCGGTAATCATAGCTGTCCCATGTTTCTCTAAGAACTTGTAAGGGTCGTTGTCCTGCTACGTAGAATAGGAATTTAATGGTTTGTGCTTTTATTTCCGATACTCCGTTTGTTTTGTCTATGTGTGTCAGCAGGTGCTTAACTTCTTCTAGTGATAGGCTTCTATCCTGTGTTTTTTCAAACTGGGTTTGTTTGGGGATATTTAATACTGGATTTACTTGTACATTGAATATTTTATCTTGTTTTAGTGGATCATTGGTTGCCATTACTGCATGGCTAAAAGCGGCTGATAGGTATGTTCTTAAACGGTTACCTCCTGTTGTCACAGTTCGGTCTAACTGTTTTCCTTGTCTTGTTGTTACTTTTCTTTGAAATAGTCTTTTTAGGATTAGTACTATATCGTTAACTGTTATGTCTGACGCTTTTGTTTCTGCTAGTTCTTGAAACGGATTTATTACATCTCGTTTAAATAGGTTTCTTACGGCTTTTTGGGTATTTGGATTAGAAAGAGAATCTATATAACTATTAAGCATGTCTTCAAAGCTTCCTGTGTTGGCTTTGATTTGTGCTTCTAATTGTTTTTGTTTTTTTTCATATTCAAAATGTCCTTTTAAGTCGGGATACTTTTTTTTCAAATTACTGTATTCCCTGCTTTTTTCTCTTAGTTCTTTTAATGTAGAACCTGGTGCTTTTGAATGAGCAGGTTTGAAGTTATCAAGAAGAATTTTCCTGCCTTTTTTCTCAAATGAATATCGGTAAAAGGCTGATATTGTATCTCCTTGTTTTTCAAAATATAGAGAGCCGTCTCCCCTAGAATTTACAGCTTCTGAGATCGGTTTGATCATATTTTTTATTTGTAGCTCAGTTAATACAGTCATTTTTACGGCACCTTTACGGCAGTTGCAAGATTGGTTAGAGGTGAAACAGTTTGAAACACAATAAAACATTTATTTCTTTATTTTTAATATCTTATATTGTATCACAACGAAATACCGAAACAACTTGAAACAAGCTGAAACCTAATAAAATGGGTTGATAAATGACTGTTAATCACTTGGTCATATGTTCGAATCATATTGGGGGAGCCATATTCTAAAGCCCTGTATATCTAACGATTACAGGGCTTTTTTATTGCCTGAATACTTATTTTTCTAGCTCTAAAATTTCAGTAATTTTTAATTTGGTCTCAGTTTGGTTATTCATTGGAAATAATGTTCAAATATTTAATTTAAACCTTTGATATAAATCGACAAAAAAAGGGCTATTCTGCCCCTATTCCGATTTCACTAAAAAAATATCTACACCACTTATTTTCCATCAACTCATCATATTCACTTGGACATAAAAACATGTGCCACTCTGCTGGTTTTTATTACTATTCCAACAATCTGTTTTATCTCATAGCCTGATATCAGCACTTGATATTGCTTGAATAAGTACCTCCAACGAAGGCTTCCCATCCCATTTTTCGATTGTACCAAAAGGTAATCCAATCAAATTAAGGTTGGTCACTCGATATTCCCAACCACTAGAGTACGGATATTTCTTTTCATACTTATCACCTCGGTAAGTACCAACTGTAGTAATAAATATGAACCGGGTACTCCCATTCAACTTGGCGTTTTCAATAGGGTAAGTTGCTAAAATGCGTTTTACTACACCATCTGCCATATAAACTGGTGGTATACGAGTATTCATATTGCCATAAGCTCCTAGAGGGCTTGCACCTCCCATTACATGCCCTGCTAACAACGTTGTTTCACCAACACGTTCGCCAAAATTCTTTGCTTGAGCAATACCTGTCATCGCAGTATTAGCCACGGAAGCATGAATGCCACCTGCAATTAATCCGATGAATACACCGTCAACTATTTGAGATGTCATCCCCTCAGCAGTTCCAGTAGGTGTTAATTGGAGATCGACTTTAGCTGCTTGTTGGTTAATGGGAGCAACCGAGTTTGCTCCCATTACCATACCGGTAGTAACTCCTAAGGAAATACCTTGGGAGAGAGCCTTATTTGTTCTATAGGAAACTTTACCTGTAATTGATATCGGTTTTCCAAGTGGATCTTTAAGAAAACCTGCTGTTCGTGGTTCAAAATCGGCCCCTATTGCGATAGCTTGGCCAATCCTCAAATTATGATTATGGGAGATCAATGCATCTAGGGCCGAAGCATCAGTTTTTACAATTGGGTATTCGGACTCAAAAATGATTCTATCTGGAGATCTGTCAGGGGGAATAAATCCAGTTTTATCAGAACCCACAGTTAATGCGATCTCTTCCTTTTCAATAGCTATGAGTGGGGTAGCAATATTTGCTTTAGGGACATATTCATCTGCATGATATAATGGTGGCCCGTTATATCCTTCCGGCGGTCCTATTTTAGCACAAGCTGAAACGATGATTGATAAACCAAGTACGGCGTATATTTTCATTATTGTTAGGATACGAAAAGAGGAAGTTATTCAAGAAAGTATATCAAGCACAATGTTAGTTTTACACCCTTCATTATGTGAATTGATTAAATACTGACAGGTATTCATTTATTTTTGGAGAAGCATTTCGTTCTGGACTTAGTTTATCAGCAACAAGCATCGTAACCTCTAGTTGATTTAAGGAGTCTTTATCTTCTTTTGACAAATTTTGTGCTTGCTCAGAGTTTGAGTATTTGTTTAACTCATTAATGACCGTTTTAATATCTACTTTCATTGTCTGACTATCAAAATTATTAACAATATAATCTGCTTTTTGCAAAGCCGCAATCAAACTATTGTCTGGGTCATCATTTTCTAACTTATTCTTAAACTGCCCAATAAAATCTGACAAATCACCCAAATTAACCGATTCTAGCTGTTCAGTAGTCGGTTTTATTTTTGATGTGAATTTTTCAGCCTCTTCTGAGCTTAAAAATCCGTATTCTTCCAATCGCCCGATAAAATCCGGGGTTACTTTAATCATTTTATAACCACCAGGGAAAAAATCTTCATTTAATTTTTGGATTTTTTGTGCCCGACTTGAAAGCTTAACATCAATACCTTCATCAGCATCAATTAGCTTAGCTGATTCATTGTTATCACTTGTCGTTTGATTTTCCAATTTTGTGACAAGTTCTTTGCGATAATCATAGGCCCCAGCATTTCCGGTATTTGGGAAATAGTTCAAAATTGAATTGAGATTATTCATAATACTTATTAGCTCGTTGCATAAATATTGATTCAATTAAAAACCAAGCAATATCCAAGCCATAGCAATATATTTGAGTAGTTTTATGTACGAGGTGTTGAATGAGTAGGTTATTGTCCAATCAGATATATTTTCTATCAATACATCCCATTGATAGTAAAAAAATGCAAAATTGATGAAAGATCAACAGCCCCTTGTACAAGCGGAATGTTTTTGCCGCTTCAACTCATAATTGTGCCGCCAGTTGTCTTTGGAATTTACAGATTATTGAAATATTTGAAGATAAATTATTTCTATGAATTAACCCAGAATAATATTTTACTCTTGATCCTTGATAAAAATAGCGCTAGTATCCCCGGTTATTTCTTTTTTTCAGATAAAAAAGTTTAATAGCCCCTAACTTATAGGTTTAGAGGTGTAATTTACATTATGCATATCATCATCGCTATTGGTGCTGTAATGGCCATGCTATCTGTAATCTTGGGTGCCATGGGTGCACATGCCTTGGAAAGCATCCTTAGTCCAAAGGCATTTGCAAATTTTCATACCGCAGCCGATTATCAAATGGTTCATGGCTTGGCCATTATTCTAGCAGGCCTATCCTATTCCCAGGCAAATCGTCCGAGCTTTATACATAAAGCCGCATGGTTATTTATCATCGGGGTCTTGCTATTTTCCGGCAGTTTATATATCTTCAGTCTGACTGGAATTAAAGCCTGGGCAATGCTTACCCCAATTGGCGGCATGGCATTTATTTTTGGTTGGTTATTTTTTATCCTAGGATTTTTACTTAACAAAAAATAACCGCACTAGTAATTATATTTAGGAAGAGAATATGAGATTATTTTTTAGATATTTTTTTAGGACAATACGCTTTTTTCTAGAACCTATCATTTTGCTTTGGGATACCCTCACAACACCAAAAGGTGTTGAGCGCCCTGCACAAGAACAGCAAAAAATTGATTCTGAAACTCGACAATACGTTCTCTATCAATATCGAACCTGTCCATTTTGTATCAAGGTAAGACGTGCTATGAAGCGCCTATCTTTAAATATCGAAATCTTAGATGCGCAAAAAGATGAAAGAAACCGCCAAGAATTAACTCAACATGGAGGAAAAACTCAAGTTCCTTGTTTAAAAATAACCGAGCATGATGGTAGTGCGACTTGGTTATACGAATCGGATAAAATTATCCATTTTTTGCAAGATAAATATGCTGTATAAGACTTAATTAGCCGTATTTTAGAGCAAGTAGTGCTACCCCCAGATTCAAATAAAGATTTAATAAGGGGTTTAGCAACTACTTTGCTATGATTTGTTTATGGAAACTCTTCTGGTACAAATGTTTGGTCAGACATTGGAGGTCTAACATAAGAAACATTATGACTACGCTTAGGTAATTTGATTTTTTGCGGTGATAAATCACCATAGGGAATCATCCCTAAAAGATGCGAGATACAGTTTAAACGTGCATGTTTTTTCACGTCCGATTTTACTACGTACCAAGGAGCTTGTTTGATATCCGTATGGGCAAACATTTCATCTTTTGCTTTTGAATATTCAACCCAACGTTCACGAGACTTCAAATCCATTGGACTTAATTTCCAACGCTTTAGCGGGTCGGTAAGACGGGCTTGAAAACGATCTTCCTGAACGTCATCTGAAACTGAGAACCAGTATTTAATTAAAATAATTCCAGAACGTACTAACATTCGTTCAAATTCAGGACAAGATCTTAAAAACTCACGATATTCTTCTTGAGTACAAAATTCCATGACTTTTTCTACGCCAGCACGGTTGTACCAACTGCGATCTAACAAGACCATTTCTCCTGCAGCAGGTAAATGTGCCACATAACGTTGGAAGTACCACTGAGTTTTTTCTCTTTCGGTTGGAGCAGGTAATGCTACAACACGACATATGCGTGGGTTAAGGTGTTGTGTTATCCGTTTAATAACCCCTCCCTTTCCTGCAGCATCGCGCCCTTCAAATACAACCACTACTTTAAGGTTTTTTTCTTTAATCCACTCTTGCAGTTTGACCAACTCCAATTGCAGCTTAAAGAGTTCTTCCTCGTATACAGCATTAGAAATTTTTTTTAGTTTTTTGCTCATGCTTAACACCTTACTATGATTATCAATCAAGCGAATATAACTAATTAGACACCAATAATTTTATTGTTTAACCTAAAAAACTCAGTTGACTTCGTAGCGAGGTCCACTGAAGCGCTTGAGATTAAGGATTTTATGGGTTATTTGGGTTTTATTCGTAGTCACCCTACGGGTGAAGCCCAAATGTTCCAGAAAATCCTTAAGATTGAGTGCTTAAGGGGGCCGCAGTAGATGGCAACTGAGTTTTTTAGGTTTAAATTAAGATACTTACTAATTATATGCCATATTTATTATTGTCGGTCATACTATTGTAAAACTAATTTGTATAGATCACCATCATTAAGCTGACATTTAATCTATCACAGTATATTGCATATAAATATGTTCAATCCCTGCTTCTATAAAAACATCACCTTGCGCTTTAAACCCCAATTCATGATAGAAATCGGCTAGATGTCGTTGTGCGTGTATATAAATCTGATGAGCACCTCTCTGTATACTCTCCTTAAGCATATACTGAACTAACTTTCTCCCCAAACCTTTGCCTCGCATGGCTGGACGTATGGCGATTCGTTCCAACTTCACTTGTTTGTCAGTGGTAAAAATAATTCGCCCTACGGCAAACGGTTCTTGATGTTCCACACCAAGAATATGGAGGACTTGATTAGAAGTTAACTTATCATAATGATCAAACTCCATATTAAAGGGTAATTTTTGCTCCTCCAAAAAAACAATTCCACGAATAATCAATGCCTGCAATAGTTCATTTTCTGAGTCTACAATTTTAAAATAGTTCATCGTGTCAACGTACCTTTAAAACAGCCTTTGAATATTCTTAAAGGCCAGTCTTAATTAGTTATCCCAAACCAACAATAATTTTATCTAAATATTTGTATTATATTCTGCATTTTGACTGGGATGGTGGATCTGAGTGCTACTATAGCAATCCCAATCCAACCTGGGGGGAAAGCTCTACTTCGCCCTCATTAGATGTCGATAACACTGAAGGTTATGGGCCTGAAAACATTAGCATTGATTCATTGCCTGGCAGTGGAACTTATCGAATCTGGGTTTACTATTATTCCGATCACGAAAATGGAGGCACTACTGTTACAGCCACTATCAATGAGAATGGTCAAAGCATTTATAGTAACTCTAACTACATGACTGATGGTAGTAGTTGGACATTGATGAGTTTTACCATTCCCTAAACCATTTTTATCAGTTACTAGGTGCAGATAAACTAAAGCAGAACCTTCTCTTCCGAGTTTAATTCGGCGGTTGCCTTTTTCGTCCTTAAATAGTGGGTAATTTTTTCAGCCCAACTATCACCAATGACCAATAAACAAGGCGTTAAAAATAGAGTCAATAAAGTCGCAAAACTCAAACCTCCCGCAATAGCACTAGCCAATTGTGTCCACCATTGAGTAGATGGAGCCCCAAAACTCACTTCACGACCAATAAAATCGATATTCATGGCCAAAACCATCGGCATCAATCCTAATACAGTTGTAATTGCAGTCAATAAAACAGGGCGTAACCTTAATCGCCCCGTTTCCAAAGCTGCATCGACGATAGCTTCACCTTGACCTCTCAACTGATTATAAGTATCAATTAGCACGATATTATTATTTACCACAATTCCCGCCAGAGCAATAATTCCCAGTCCAACCATCACGATACCAAAAGGCTGCGCAGTTATTAATAATCCAAGCAGAACACCCGCTGTTGAAAAAATAATCGCCGATAAAACAATAAAGCTCTGAAAAAAACTATTAAATTGAGTCACTAATACGAGTGCCATAACAAATATTGCTATAACAAAAGCATTACTTAAAAAGCTCGCAGCTTCCTTTTGGTCTTCATCCTCACCTTTAAAACTCACTAAAACATCCGGGTGCAGGCCTAACTTGGGAAGCGTTTTTCTTAACTCGGTAACTTTTTCATCCACCAGTATCCCTTCTGCCACATCAGCTTGAATAGTTATGACACGCTTTGCATCAACACGACTTAGAGTTCCTGTTTTTTGTGCCGGTTCTATCGTCACAAAGTTACTAATGGGAATCATGCCTTTATCCGTCGGTACATGTAATTGATCCAGTTGACCCAAGTTTCGATCCGAATAAGGAAAACGTACTCGAATATCTACTTCATCATCACTATCATCAGGCCGATAATCCGATACTTTAATCCCATTAGTCACCATCTGTACGGCATTACCCAGTATACTAATATCAGCACCATAGCGCGCAGCTTGCTCTCGATTGACCAATAAACGCCATTCAATTCCGGGTAAGGGTCGATTATCTTCAATATCGATAAATCCTCCCAAACTATCCATCGTAGTTCGAACTTGAGAAACAGCACTTGCAATCAATGCCGGATTACGCGAGCTAAACTCCATTTGGATGGGCTTACCTTCAGAAGGTCCATTTTCTTGCTTACGAACTTCAAGCACAATCCCTGCGATATCCTGAGTACGCTCGCGTATATCTGCCATAATTACGGAAGCTTTACGGCGAGTTTGCCAATTATTTAGCTCCAATTGAATAACACCAACTATATCTTCAGCCATATTTTGACCATTGCTGGCATTAAATGATCGGGCATATATGGATTTTAGTTCTTCCATATCCAATATCCGTTGTTCAATATGTTTGACTAAGGAATCTTTTTCTTGAATCGACAAATCACCTCGTGCATGAAGATAAATAAGGGCAAACTCAGGCTCTACCTCTGGGAAAAACTCCACTCCTTTACCGTAATAAGCATAGGTTCCATAAGATAAAATTAATGCGATAAATGCGACACTAAAAGTTTTTAATGGATGATACAATAGTTTCCCTAAAACCTTATTATAGGCTTTGGTAAACCTATCATCACCTTCTTCTTTAGTGGTTTCTGGTTTTAGAGCCGAGCTTCTCTTTGTTATGGCAGCGCCTAATATGGGAATAAATACTAAGGCCATAGCCAGTGACACACTGAGAGCAATGATTACTGTCATCGGTAGATACTGCATAAATTCCCCAACCATACCCGGCCAATTAAGCAGAGGTAAAAATACGACTAACGTGGTTAAGGTTGAGGCAATAACAGGCCACGCCATTCTTTTAGAAGCTTGTTTAAAAGCATCGATTGCATTTTTTCCTTCGCGCAAGTGACGCGTTGCTAACTCAATTACAACGATTGCGCCATCGACTAACATGCCGACGACCAAAATCAAACTAAATAACACGACAATATTAAGGGTCAAATCCATACTTTTAAGAATTAGAATCGTCGCTAAAAAAGAGCCGGGAATTGCAACACCGACTAATAATGCAGAACGAAATCCTAGTACGGCCAAAATTACGATCATCACTAATAAAATGGCTGAGAGAATATTGTTTTGTAAATCATCTAGCATATCTCGAATTTCATTAGATTTATCTTGCATAAAGGCAACGTCCAACCCCGGAGGCCAATGCTGCTGCTCTTCTGCCACCAAAGCTCTAACGGTACTAATGGTATTAATAATATTAGCCCCAACTCGTTTTTTAACTTCCAAAGTTACTGCAGGCATACCATTGACACGTGCATATCCTTCGGCATCTTTAAAACCATTGTAAATCTGTGCAACATCACCAAATACCACCACTCGGTCTTGTTCAACCTTCACAGGCATGTTCAGAATATCTTCTATACTCTCTACGACTCCGGGAACTTTTAGTACAATCCGACCAGCACCACTATCAATTGCCCCGGCAGCGACTAATTTATTGTTATTTTGAATCAGGTTAAATAAATCGGTATAAGAAACATTATAGGTTTCCATAACTACGGGATCGACAACCACTTCCATCACGCTTTCACGGTCACCACCTATATCAACTTCTAAAACACCATTTAAAGCCTCAATCTTATCTTGTAGATCTCGGGCTATCTTAATTAAACCACGTTCAGGCACGCTTCCTGATAATGAAACCGTTAACACCGGAAATAATGCCACATTAATTTCATGTACCTCGGGTTCGTCAGATGCTTCGGGGAGTTTTGCCTTGGCAGTATCGACTTTATCGCGTACATCTGCCAGGGCTTTTTTATTATCAAAACCCGCATTAAATTCCAGTTGTACCGATGCATGTCCTTCACTGGCCTTGCTGGACATTTTCTTTACCCCGGAGATGCCTTGCAACTCTTTTTCCATTGGTCTTACCAATAAACGCTCAGCATCCTCAGGAGAAATGCCATCATGAGTCATTGAAACATAAATTATGGGGACGGTTATGTCTGGTTCTGATTCCTTGGGAATATTAATATAAGCAAGACTTCCAGCAATTAAAATAAAGACAAAAATCATTAAAATTGAGCGCGGCCGTTGAAAAACCAATTCGATCAAAGCGTTCATAATCTAGCCTCGGTTTGGGTCTCAACCCTATCACCAACACGAACAAAATTCTGGCCTAAACGGATAATTTTTACCATATCGGGTAAACCAGAAATCCATACACCTTTAGGTTCATTACGGGCCAATTTAACCGGATAAAATTGAACTTTATTTTGTTCCACAACCACTTTTACTCCAACTCGTCCAGCTTCATCCAAAGTTAATAAAGCAGGTGAAATAAAATGAGCACGTTCCTGACCAACAGAGATTCGTATTTCAGCACTCACGCCAGCCCTTAGCTCCTGGTTAAGATTTGGAATATTGGCTTCAATTCTAAAGCTTCGCGTTTCCGGTTCAGCAATATGGGCCATATAGCTAATTTCACCATTTAGCTTGCGACCATCAATAAGTTTAATTTCAACACTTTGGTTTAATTGTATGGCTTGAGCACTTTGTTGAGGAACGTATCCCACGGCTTTTAATATTGAATTATCAATGACTTCTCCTAATACATCACCCTCTTGAATCAAAGTTCCAATTTCAACTTGGCGAGATTCTAAGACACCGGAAAAAGGGGCTCGAATTTGAGTTCGTTTGATATCCAGTTGAATTCGTTTGAATTCGGCAACCGCAGCATCTAAGTTTGCTTGTGCCGTTTTAAGCTGGTTTTCGGCTTGTAATCCACTCGCTTTTAATTTACGCATGGCTTTCAGTTCGAGTTTTTTTGCTTTAACATCGCTATCCGCCCGTTTCAATTGCGCTTGCCGATTACCTTCTTGTAGAGAAAATAAAAGCTCTCCTTTCGCAATGCTCGAGCCTTTTTCCACCGGTAAAGATTTAACCAATCCTTCCGTTTCAGCCCGTAATTGGACTTTTCGTTTTGGCTCTAATTGTCCCTGAATAATAATCTCTCGCTCAATTAACTGACTACTATAATTAGCAACCCTTACTTTCATTAACGGTTTAGTCACCGGGGCTTGAATTTTTACAGGTGCATAATTGGCATTGGATAATGTTCCACTAAACATCCAGATACAAACCCCTATAACCAGAGTTACAGACATTAATATTGAATTTTTCACGGGGTATTCCTCTATACTAAAAAACGGTTCGTCATTTTATGGTCAACAGTCATTTCAATACATTTCGTCGAATTATGACTGCTGGTCACTTTTATTTCTAAAAAAAAACAAGCATTCAACCTAAAAAAATCAGTTGACTTCGTAGCTAGGTTCCCTGAAGTGCTTAAGATTAAGGATTTTATGGGTTATTTGGGCTTTATTCGTAGCCACCCTACGGGTGAAGCCCAAATGTTCCAGAAAATCCTTAAGATTGAGTGCTTAAGGGGACCGCAGCAGATGGCAACTGATTTTTTTAGGTTCAAACCACTTGTTTTTTTAATCTTTGGGTATTCCAATCAAACCAGCCAAAATAAAATTAGTAATAGCCTGAATCAGATCCTTTGCATTTGCATTTTTCGAAATGGGGCACCAGTCGTTTTCGGTCCATAACATGGTAACAGCTCCTTCAAAACAAGCATGCATTCCCAACATAATTTCCGAAACGGGTCTATCTTCAAAAACTCCTGCATCAATACCAGCCTGAATTAACGGTTCACCCCATTCCATAAATGCACGATCCAAAGCTAAAAAATCATCTCGCCAATTGGATTCTGCACGTTCCATAAAGTCAATACGATCACAATATTCAACAATATAACGATATTCTTTATTGTCCAGATGATAATGAAAACTTTGTTCGATTATTTGTCGAAATTGTTCCAAGGGTGGTAAATCGTTATAACTCTCTCGCAAGAGTTTTAGCAAACCTTTATAAAAACGAATATTTATTCGAAAGAATAATTCATCCTTACTGCTGAAATGCTTATATACCGTTCCCTTGCCAATACCAGCCTGTTCAGCAATTTGTTCGACTGTCACCGACTCAAATTCATGGGTAGAACATAAAGCCAGAGCCGCATCAAGAATATCTTCTTCCCGCCGCTCAAATTCCCGCTGTTTTCTATCACTACGTGCCATGATCCTTCTTTCAATAATGACTTTGCGTCATTATATGACCACCAGTCACAAAATGCAATATTTAATTATATCAATTCTTGGGAGGATGTAATAACCATATTTAAAATAGGAAGGTATATGCTTAAACAACCAGAAAATACATGATGCTGAACTCGGTTAGATGACCTATGGTGAGTCTTCGTATTGCCAAAGAGGTTCGTTAATCACCATGCCGAAATCGTATTTCCAGGTTGTTTGGATATAATTAAACTTCTCCCGCATTAACTGTCATTTCCACTTTATCTAACAGTCCAACAATTTCAGAAGAAATCGGTTCAACTTGTCGAAATAATAGTTCGGCCTGGTTCAAATTACCGGCTTGTTTCTCTTCGAGTATTTGTTTAATAATTTGATGTAATTTTTCATGTGGTTTTTCCACACGTTTTAGCTCTGCTACATGACCATAATTCTGTAGACCTTCAGAATAATACCATTTACCAAAGGCACAATGGTGATGAGAGACTGCCTGATCTACCGTTAAAGTTGCTTCACCATCTAAAAATGCCCTTAACCTAGCTTTCCAAGCCAAGTGGGCTGCTTTTGCGGCTGATAAGTCAAGCGTCTTTTCCCCCATTTTAAACTGCATAACAAAATCTTGTAGCTTTGAAATCAGATTACCCAATTCTCCCCCAGCTTTCTCGGTATTTAATGCTCCATGAGAGGTATCTTCTGCGATTTCAGCAATATGTGACACATTGCTACCAATATCAGCAGTTACCGTAGCTTGTCTTTCTGCGGCTAAGGCAATTTGGTTATTCATTTCATTAATAATAGAGATAGACTCAGAAATTCCCTGTAGAGAATCTCCAACCTTAGCCGCTTGTTGCACCCCTGCTTCAGCCTGTGCCCGACCAGAATCCATGACTTGTGCCGCCTTACGGGCCCCTCCCTGAAGACGCCCAATCAAATCATGGATCTCTTCGGTAGATTCTTGGGTACGTTGCGCTAAGGTCCGAACTTCATCTGCAACTACGGCAAATCCTCTTCCCTGCTCCCCAGCACGAGCCGCTTCAATAGCAGCATTTAATGCTAATAGATTGGTTTGATCTGCAATCCCCCGAATCACTTCTAGGATCGCACCGATACTTTCACTTTCTTCTTCTAATTGATGGATAACCTGAGTCGCTTCACTCACTTCTTTTTCCAAAATCTGTATTGCCTTGGTATTCTCAGCTACAACCGCACGACCCTGAGAAGCCCTTTCTTCAGCTTGAATCGATGCGTCAGTAGCACTCCTCGCATTATCAGTAACTTCTTGGACGGTCGATAACACTTTTTGAATAGCATCAGCCAATTCGTTAGTTTCTTTTTGTTGACGCAATACCCCGTGATTAGTTTCTTCTGAAATCTGGGATAACTTAGCCACCGAACCACTCAGATCAAAGGTTGTATGAGTCACATTAACCACAATATTACGAATTTTATCCGTGAACTTATTAAATCCGGCACACAGATCTGCAATTTCATCACTACCATCTTCAGATAACCGCTGATTCAAGTCTCCTTCACCCTCAGCCACTTGATGAATCGCTTTAACCGCAGTACCAAAGCGATTTCGAATCGCCAGAACCAAGTAGGTGGCAATCACCATAATGATCCCTAATACACCAGAACCAATGAGCATTTGCCGTTTAACCTCTTCGATATATAGCTCATTGACATCGTCTAAATACAACCCCGATCCGACAATCCACTGCCAGGGTTGAAATCCTTTAACATAAGAAATTTTTTCAATTGGCTCATCGTGGCCTGGTTTGGGCCATAGATAGTCGACATATCCCTCACCTTTTTTATTGACAACATCAACAAAGCTACGGAAAATGAATTTACCATTAGCATCTTTCAGACCATTCAAATCCTTACCATCTAAACTCGGCTTAACTGAGTGCATAATGACACGAGCACTATAGTCATTTAACCAAAAATACTCGTTGCCTTTATAACGAAGTTTTTTTATGGCTTTTTTGGCAGAGTCCTGTGCAACATCTTCTTTGAGTTCACCTTTTTGGACCAATTCATAATAATAAGCAAGAACACCATGGGCCGCTTCAACCAGGCTTTTCGTCATTACCTGGCGTTGTTCAATCATGGTTGATTTGAGTGTTGTTAATGAGATATACGTATTAATTCCAAATCCAATGATCCCCACAACAACGAGAAGAATAATTCTCGAAGAAATTTTTAATTGGAAGATAGTGCCATCCATAACTTTAAACCTCTCTTTTAATGGTTTGTGTGATGAGTAACCGTTATTGACTACAGCCCTATTGAGTTCATAATCCATTACAAATTGAGGCATTTCGATATATATCTAACAATTGAAAATTAAAGCTAACTCAACTGCCGACATATATAGTTTTGGTATCGACACATATACTAAAAAGTTTAATTATTAAATTTTTTTTTTGCCCCTTTATTATTTTTAAAGTTTGATTCAATTTTTTGCCCTGAAAATTAGCAAATCAATTAATATCATAACAAAATGGGCATTTTACAAATTCGAAGCTAATTGGCTTTAAATTAATTTTTTTGTCCATATTGTATTTTTAGTCCATATATCATTTTTTTTCAAAAAACAGGACATATAAATAAACTATTAAAAAAATAAATTTTTATAATGAATTTATTTAACATTGAATATTGCGATAATTAAGTACATATTTGATACAATTGGAGCCGAAAAAATTCTATTTTGATTATTTTCAAAAAAAATTAAGATATATTAATACTTAAAAATCAATATCATACAACTATACTTAGTACTTGTTTCCAGTAATTGAATGAACAAGTCACGGTAAGGAAAAAATATGAACGAAATTGAAAAAGAACTTGAGTCATCTTTAGTCGCAGAGTTACGCTCCAGCACTAGAATCACTGACGAATCTACCGACGAAGTAAGGGAACTTACCCTATATGTGGATGATCCCGCCTTTCGTTATAGTGAAGGGCAGAGCATTGGTATTCTTGTTCCAGGTACTGACGAGTTTGGAGACAGTAACCATTTACGGCGCTATACCATTGCCAATGGACAACAATCACCAAATGAAGAAGGCATTCTATTAACTCTTCTGGTTAGACGTTGTTTTTATGTCGACGAATTTAATGGTGAAAAGTATCCTGGTAGAGCCTCAAACTATCTCTGTGATGCACCAGTTGGTGAGAAGGTTACCATCACAGGGCCTTATCGCAATCCATTTAATATGCCTAGCGATAGCAATGCTAATATTCTTATGATTGGTACAGGTACCGGTATCGCACCTTTTCGTTCTTTTATTGAACGAATCTATGAAAACAAGGGCGGTTGGAATGGTAAAGTCAGGCTCTTCTACGGGGCAAAATCAGGACTTGATCTTTTGTATATGAATGATCAAAACAATGACTTAACGAATTACTATTCAGAAAAAACCTTTAAAGCATATAATGCTTTAGCAGGAAAGCCTGTATTAGGCGAAGAGAAAGGACTGGAAAATTCCTTACAAGACCATATTCAAGAAGCTTGGGAACTCATTCAAAAACCCAATACTTATGTTTTTTTATCTGGTCTAACGAATGTAGCCACATCTCTTGATAAAGTGATGAGTGAAGTAGCTGGTTCGGAAGAAAATTGGAATAATTTGAAACAAAAAATGACTGAAGAAAATCGTTGGTCTAAATTACTGTATAGCTAAATTATCTATTGTTTAGCTGCACCTATCGCATACCTGATCGTAAACACTTACTTTCAGGTATGCAAAGCTGTACAAAAAGATATTTTTTAGGGTAAAACGTTAATTAGTCGTTATCTTTAATTCGATATTCAGCACTCCGAGCATGTGCAATCAAACCTTCTCCACGAGCTAGTATTGAAGCAACTTTACCTAGTTCTGAAGCACCATCAGGAGAACACATAATCAGGCTAGAACGTTTTTGGAAATCATAAACACCTAATGGAGAACTAAAACGAGCGGTTCTCGAGGTGGGTAAAACATGATTAGGCCCAGCGCAATAATCACCTAATGCTTCTGCGGTATAACGTCCCATAAAAATAGCTCCGGCATGTTTAATATCACTTAACATGGCCTGAGGATCATCGACTGATAATTCCAAGTGTTCTGGAGCAATATGATTGCTTACCTGTGCCGCCATTTTCATATCTTCAACATGAATTAAAATGGCTCTTTCTCTTAAGGAGACTTCAATAATTGCTTTGCGTTCCATTTCAGGTAGTAATCGATCGATTGAGTCTTGTACCTGGGATAAGAATTTTGCATCTGGAGAAATCAAAATAGATTGCGCATCTTCATCATGCTCGGCTTGGGAAAATAAATCCATGGCAATCCAATCTGGATCGGTCTGCCCATCACAAACAATACAAATTTCTGAAGGTCCGGCAATCATGTCGATACCAACGCTGCCAAACACCATACCTTTGGCGGTGGCCACATAAATATTTCCAGGACCAACAATTTTATCAACTTGAGGAATGGATTCCGTACCATAGGCTAAGGCCGCTACGGCTTGTGCACCGCCAATAGCAAATACCTTATCCACACCACAAATAGCCGCAGCAGCAAAAACCAGTTCATTGATTTGTCCATCAGGTGTCGGCACCACCATAATCAATTCATTAACGCCAGCAACCTTCGCCGGTATTGCATTCATCAATACAGAAGAAGGATAAGCGGCCAAACCTCCGGGAACGTATAAACCAACCCGATCTAAAGGCGTGACTTGCTGTCCTAATAGCGTTCCATCATCTTCGGTATAAGACCAAGATTCCATAATTTGTTTTTCATGGTAGTCTTTTACACGCTGTGCCGAGAGTTTTAAGGCTTCATGCTGCTCAGGTGTAATAGCCTCTAGAGCTTGTTGAAGACGTTCCTTAGGAATGACAAATTCTGCAGCACTGCCAGCATTCAAACGATCAAAACGATTGCTATACTCCAATACCGCATGATCACCCTTTTGCCGAACATCATCTAAGATCTGACGCACGGTGTTTTGTACATTTTGATCAGAGCTTTGATCCCAGGCCAATAATTTATCTAAGGCGGCGTAGAAGCCATTATCTGTGCTTGAAAGGCGTGTAATATCTACCATTTTGTTTACCTGCTTTGGTAAGAAAATAAATCCAATTAAAACTCAATACTATATGCATATGTACATTGATTGAATATCTATTGCACTATTGTTGCATATGCTAGAGAGGGAAAATAATTGTACAAAACAATAATTAATTGTTTTGCTGTTTAATTGCTGCGGCCCTTAACTGCCTCAGCGATTTTATCAATTAACGAGTTTACTTGTTGATGCTTCATTTTTAAGGAAGCCTTATTGACGATTAACCGAGAGCTAATATCTGCAATATGTTCCATGGGTTTTAAGCCATTAGCTTTTAAGGTGTTTCCGGTATCCACCACGTCAACAATCCGATCGGCTAAATTGACCAATGGTGCCAACTCCATAGACCCATAGAGTTTAATAACTTCAACTTGTCGTCCTTGTTCAGCATAGAAGCGTTTTGCCACATTAACAAATTTAGTCGCGACTCTTAGACGTCCCGAGCCATTTTGCCCTAATTCGTCATTGACCGGTCCTGCTGTCATCAAACGACATTTCGCTATATGAAGATCCAGAGGTTCATATAAATCGGCTCCGCCGTGTTCCAGTAAAACATCTTTACCGGCTACACCGATATCTGCTGCGCCGTATTGAACGTAAGTAGGTACGTCAGTGGCACGAATAATCACAAACTTGATATGCTCATGATTAGTGGACAGGATTAATTTACGACTCGATTCAGGATCATCTTTGGGATATATGTCAGCATGAGCCAACAAAGGCATTGTTTCCTTAAATATGCGACCTTTGGATAAGGCAATGGTAATGGTTTGTTTCATTTTGCGTCTAGCTCTCTTAAGCAGGAGTTCTTATGCCGGAATTCTTTTTATTGAAGCACCTAATTGTTGCAGTTTCTCTTCAATACACTCATAACCGCGATCAATATGGTAAATCCGTTCCACTATGGTTTCACCATCAGCGACCAGACCTGCTAATACTAAACTGGCAGATGCTCTTAAATCAGTCGCCATAACGGGCGCTGCCGTTAATTTATCAACACCTTTAATCATGGCACTATTGCCTTCCAAATGAATATCTGCTCCCATACGTTGTAATTCTTGTATATGCATAAAGCGATTTTCAAACACGGTTTCTATCACCACGGCGGAGCTATCTGAAATGGCATTTAAGACACAAAACTGCGCCTGCATGTCAGTCGGAAAAGCGGGATAAGGTGCTGTCCTTACATCGACCGAAATGGGTTTTTTACCCACCATATCAAGAGAAATCCAATCTTCTCCAGTTTCAATTACAGCCCCAGCTTTTCTCAATTTATCCAAAATGGCATCAAGGTGCTCAGGACAAGTATCTTTTAGTTTCACCTTGCCACCCGTTATCGCAGCAGCAACGAGGTAAGTCCCTGTTTCGATCCGATCGGGTAGGATTTTATGGCTGGCCCCGGTTAATTTTTCCACACCTTCAATAATCAAGGTATCCGTTCCAATGCCCTCTATTTTTGCTCCCATGGAAGTTAAAAAGCCAGCCAACTCTGATACTTCGGGCTCCCTAGCCGCATTTTCAATAACGGTCGTACCTTCAGCCAAAACAGCAGCCATCATCAAGTTTTCAGTACCAGTCACTGTTACAATATCGAGGACAATTTTTGCCCCTTTAAGTCGTTTAGCCCTAGCTTTGATATATCCATTCTCTACCTGGATATCCGCGCCCATCGCTTTCAGTCCTTCAATATGCAAATCGACTGGACGACTACCAATAGCACAACCACCTGGGAGCGAAACTTCCGCTTCGCCATAATGCGCCAGCAAGGGTCCCAAAACCAAAATCGAGGCTCGCATGGTTTTAACTAATTCATAAGGAGCAATATAATGTTTAATCGTGGTTGTATCGATAGCAACATTGAGTTTTTCATCAACCGTGATTTCGACGCCCATGCGTCCCAGCAAATCCAGGGTGGTGGTAATATCATTTAAGTGAGGAATATTACCGATAGTAGAAACGCCATCCACTAGCAGTGATGCTGCAATAATGGGCAAGGCTGCATTTTTAGCCCCAGAAATTCGTATTTCGCCCTGTAGAGGCTTACCACCAGAAATTAATAGCTTATCCATTCAACAACCCAAGTATAAAAATACTAATTAGCAACTACTGAATGAGTCTGATAAATGCTCCGAGTAGTTACTAAAGGAAAACCTGGTATTTTACCTTTAATATCCCTTATAAACCACCCAATTGTTCCGATATTTGCATTTTAGTGCACTAATTTAACTTACTTTTTCCCCAGCCGCCAATTTATCAGCATGGAAGGAAGAACGTACCATGGGACCACTGGCAATATGCTCAAATCCTAATTGTTTAGCAATTTCAGCATATTCGTTAAATTTTTCTGGCGTAATATATTCTGAGACAGGTAAATGATAGGGTCCAGGCTGCAAGTATTGTCCAAGCGTGAGCCAAGTCACTCCGTGAGCATATAGGTCTTTTAAAACTTGGATAACTTCTTGTTCCTCTTCTCCCAATCCAAGCATAAGACCGGATTTAGTTGGAACCTGTGGATGCTCTTGTTTAAACCGCTGTAAAAGCGTTAATGACCATTGATAGTCAGCCCCAGGACGAACCTTTTTATACAAACTGGGCACCGTTTCCAAATTATGATTAAACACATCCGGTAAGCTATTTGACAATTCATCCAGAGCTTTATCCATCCGCCCTCGAAAATCAGGGGTTAATATTTCTACCTGGATATTGGGGCGTTCCTGACGTACTGCATTGATTACATTAGCGAAATGTTCAGCACCACCATCACTTAAGTCATCCCGATCAACTGAAGTAATCACGACATAGGCAAGCTGCATCGCTTTTACGGTTTCTGCCACCCGTTGTGGTTCATCCGTATCTACCGGTTTGGGTGTACCATGGGCAACATCACAAAAAGGACAACGACGAGTACAAATTTCGCCTAAAATCATAAAGGTGGCTGTTCCATGCGAATAGCACTCCCCTAAATTTGGACAAGCTGCTTCTTCACAAACAGTATTTAATTTTTGTCCTTTTAATACTGAACGTAATTGTAAAGCCTTTTTATCGGGTAGCTTGGCACGGATCCAATTTGGCTTGCGTAATGGATTTTCAGCTGGTACAACTTTGATAGGTATACGTGCTGTTTTCGATTTTCCTTTTAAAGGATTGGGAGTTCTTTCAGTCATAGTATTTTATTGCGAATCGGTGGTTTAAACAGTTCAATAATGTATTTGAAGCCATCGGTAAGGTAATGGTTGGAAAATATTCGGCTACTTGCACGACATTGAGTCCTTCATAGCCACAAGGGTTGATGCGTGTAAACGGCTCTAAATCCATCTTAATATTGAGACTCAATCCATGGTAACAACAGCCTTTTGATACTCTTAGGCCTAGTGCTGCTATTTTTCCTTCGTCTGTATATACTCCGGGAGCATCTTTTTTAGCATAGGCTCTAATTTCATATTCGGCTAGAAAATCAATCAATGAGTTTTCAATTAGAGTGACCGTTTCCCGGACTCCTAAACCTTTTCGACGAATATCAAACAATAGATAGGCAACGAGTTGTCCTGGTCCGTGATAGGTCACTTGACCGCCACGATCAATATTATGCAAGGGAATATTGCCCGGGGTCAAAACATGGTGTTCTTTAGCATTGCGCCCAAGGGTAAACACTCGCGGATGTTGCAACAACCAAATTTGGTCTTCCGTATTCGCATCCCGAGTACGTGTAAATTCCTGCATTGCTGCATAAACTTGTGCGTAGGATTGAATACCAAGCTGCTTAATAATCAACAGAGGGCCTGTCACATAGTAGGTAAATATAAATTGCAGATAATAGTAACAAATTCAAAGTATTTTACTATTCAAGAAATCCAATAGTTAGGTTTGGTTATCGCAACTTTCAATTATAAAGCCATTTTAGTCCGATTACTGGCATTTAATTCAATATAAATATTATCAATTTGTTCTTTATTAAGTGCCAAAAAAGTCAATGTAACGGCGATATACTTGCCATTTTTACTGGGTCGAATTGAAATACAATCTCTGTCTAATCCTGCAACATGTTTTTGTGCAATCTCAAGTACGAAGCCTGGATAATCATTTTCATTAAGCCCCATTACCTTAACGGCAAATGAGCAAGGAAATTCCAATAATTGTTCATTGTTTTGCTTTTTAGTCATTGCTTTTCCCGATACGACCAATTTATATCTTACTTTAACTCAATTTTCTCAGGGTTGTTGATCTTTCAGATATTAGACTGATTTTGAGAAATTCTTTTGAGCTGACGAAGCATTTTTACGCTAGTCAGTTAAGGAAAACAAAGCATAACACGCCAAAAGTATACGATAGATGCGATCGGCTTGATGCGGTTGGCCAGATGAAAAGTCAACAACCCTAATGATAAACTAAAATATGGCCATCAATGGTACTATTATCAAGCCATAATATTATTTATTTAAACATCAACAATACACTATCTTTGCCTAATTGCCATAAACTCCCCTTGGGAATATCTTCCAATGCAATTACCGGTACCTTGGCTGCCACTTTACCATCTAATAACACTTCGACCTGTCCAAATTCATTTCCTTTAGACACTGGAGCTTCAATAATTTGTTGTAATTTTATTGATGGTTTAAGGTTTTTTCTTTGTCCTCTAGGAATAGTTACGTGTAATGTATCCTTTAGTCCGAGCGCTAACTCGGTTTTCTTTCCTTTGTAAATCCTGACACTTTTAAGGGGGACGTTAGCCTGATAAAGGGCGTGAGTTTCATAAAACCGAAAACCAAAATTTAATAGTTTTTGACTTTCTTGTGCCCTAGCTGAGGTACTTTTAGTCCCCAAAAGCACCGTAATTAAACGCATATCTTCTCGCTTAGAAGAAGCAACCAAACAATAGCCCGCAGCTTCGGTATGCCCTGTTTTTATTCCATCGACGGATTTATCACGCCATAATAATTTATTACGATTAAATTGCTTTATCTTATTAAATTTAAATTCTTTAACAGCATACCATTTATAATAGTCAGGAAAGTCACGAATTAAAGCCGTAGCAAGAATACCTAAATCTCGGGCCGTGGTCAGGTGCTCTGGATGAGGCAAGCCTGTGCTATTCATAAAATTGGTATTTTTCATTCCCAATTGACTGGCATGTTGATTCATTAAAGCCGCAAAAGCCTCTTCGCTACCAGCAACAAATTCAGCCAATGCCACACTAGCATCATTACCGGATTGGATAATCATTCCTTTTAATAAATCTTCAACACTGACTTTTCGGTTTACCTCAATAAACATCCTTGAACCGGGTGTTTTCCAGGCTTTTTTACTAATGGTGACTAAATCTGTAAGCTGAATATTACCCTCTTTTAACTCATGAAATAATACATAAGAAGTCATGACCTTGGTAATGCTAGCCGGGTGAACTTGGGTATCCGCTGCTTTTTCTGATAGTATCTTTCCACTATCAAAATCCACCATAATGTAGGAATTTGCAGCTATAATTGGAGCCTTAGGGATAACTTTTGGGGCAGCCCATGCAGCTTGTTGAAGCAATAAGAATAAACCCAATAGAAGCAGCACTAAAAAGTTAGGCCTTTTCATCATATCAATTTTCCATCCGAAGTTAGTACTAAAGTCCAATATTCTACCGTAAATTCTAGCAATCAGCGAGTAGCAATTTAATCTCATAGGTACATCAGGTAGACAAATATAAGGACAATCTATTTATACCCAAACTACCTGGAAATGCATGGTCCAGGTGGTTTGGGTATATAATATCAAAAGCTTAAAATACCATTAAAATAACATCAAAATAATTAGAGAATATACTGACAAATATAATTAACTCCAGTATTATTCTCCTATGAAATTAGAACACTTTGCAGATATTAGACATTCACAAGAATATATCTCTTTTTTAATCCGCTTTTCTCTTGGTACGTTTTCTATCTCTTTTATTGGAATAGGGATTTTACTCAATTATTTCGATATTCGCTTGTGGGTATATTTCAGTGCCTCAGCATTATTTTATATTATCACCTTTGCCTTTTTTTTCGACTTATTTCGCACCATCGCATCTCAAACCCGGCGTTATTTAACATTGGTGTATGATGTCAGCTGTGCTTCATTTAACATCTATTTAACCATCGAAGCCAGCAATGCTTTATGGCTTTTCTACATATGGATTTATCTCGGATATGGTTATCGTTACGGAAAAGGTTTTGTGTATGCAGCCGCCATCATTACTTTTGTCCAATATAATATCGTTTTATTACTAAGTAATAATTGGCAGCTGATGCCATTAGATAGTATTACTCAGCTATTAGTCCTAACCACCCTCCCCTTATATATTTCTGCCTTGGTTAATCGACTCCATCAAGCCCGTTTTAAGGCAGAACAGGCAAGCTTGATAAAAAGTGAGTTTTTAGCTCGAATGAGCCATGAAATAAGAACCCCTTTAAGCGGTATTATTGGCCTAAGTAATTTAATGACAAAAGGAAATTTAACCAAAGAACAGCATAAAATTACTTCCGCACTCAATAAAACAGCCAATAATATGCACAATTTAATTGATGATATTTTGGACTTTTCAAAAATTGAAGCCAATAAACTCCAAATACAATTGCAAAAAACCAATATCATAAGCAGTTGTACCGAAGTCATTGAAACATTATCCAGTAATGCCAATGAAAAGGGCTTGGACCTCTATCTTGATATTGCGGATGATATTCCCAAATGGGTGGTCGCTGACAAACAAAGAATTCAGCAGATATTACTCAATCTGGTTGGAAATGGCATAAAATATACCAACCAAGGCAGTGTTTCATTAAAGCTCAGTTTGAACCCCAAAAAAAAATTCAGCGACTATGGGAATAATTTTAATCGAGAGCTTTTATTTCAAATTAGTGATACCGGTATAGGTATATCAGAAACCGAACAAAATACCATTTTTGATAGCTTTGTCCAGGCTGGAGCCCTAAATACGGTAGGGGGAAGTGGCTTGGGGATGACCATTTCCAAACAACTCGTTGAATTAATGGGTGGCAAAATCGCTTTAACCAGCCAACTCGGTCAAGGAACACAAGTAAGCTTTACTTTGGAATTAAAAGTCATTCCCAATGGTGCCGAATTCTATATTAAAGAAAAACCACAATATAAATCGCAAGTAATCCCAACACGCCAATCAATCAACTGCCTGATCGCCGAAGATGATGAAGTGAACGCCATGGTTTTGAAACATTACTTAGAAGAGCTTAAACATAATGTAAACCATGCCAAAGATGGGCAAGAAGCGATAAACTTTCTCAAACAACAAAACTATGATTTAGTCCTAATGGATATGCACATGCCTTATCTTACTGGACGTGAGGTAACTCAAGCCTGGCGACAAATTGAACCAGATAATCAGCATATACCTATTATAGGACTGACCGCTGACGCCACTTTGGAAAATCAAAAAGATTGTTTGACAGCCGGCATGGATGAATTTTTAACCAAGCCCATAACCCCAGATAAGCTACAGGATGTGATTTATCGTTATACCTGAGTTAATTGAGCGTATAACATGGGTAATTTAGAAGGTAACTCTTCAGGTTTATTGATTACAGCAAAACCATTAGGACCAAAGATATGTGGTAAATAATCACTACCCTCCTGATCAATGGTAATACAGAATGGATGTAAACCTGCAGCTTTCGCTTCCATTATGGCATGACGGGTGTCTTCTACCCCGTAGCGCCCTTCGTAATGATCCAGGTCATTGGGTTTTCCATCACTTAAAATTAATAAAATTTGTTGAGCTGCGGGTTGTTGCTCCAATAAATAAGCGGCATGTCGAACGGCCGCTCCCATACGCGTATAAAAGCCTGGTTTGATAGCTTGGATTCTACCTCGAATTTGACCGTTTAATGGCTCATCAAAAGTTTTGATTTGATGAAATCGAACATGTGATCGTTTTTTAGAAGAAAAACCATATAAGGCAAACCGATCGCCGGTACGAGTTAATGCCTCTGAAAAAAGAAACATGCTATCTCGAATCACATCAATAACGCGCGCATCATTATTCACCGATGCATCGGTGGATAATGATAAATCAGCCAATAATAGGGTTGATAAATCGCGTGTTCCATGTCGAAATTGCTTAAACAAACCATGTTCCGCATGACGAGTTTTCTGTAATCGGTCGGCAGAAAATTGGACAATCGCATCCAAATCTATTTCACTGCCTTCATGCTCACCTCTATACCAGGTTCTCACTGGTGCGAGTGCTTCAAAGATTTGGCGAACTTTTTTGGCTGCCGGATACAACTTACTGGGTAATTCGCAGGCCGGAGCATCATCAGCAACCATTTCCAAAATACTGCTTTGATCTTTAATTAAGGTTTGCTTTTTATAATTCCATTCCGGATAAGTAATCCCTTCTCTTAGTATGGCGTCATCATAAGCCGCTGCAGGTAGATCTAAGTCAAAATTAATTTTAGAGGCAGTACTTTTTTTATCGCGTGCCAGACTCAGGTGGTCCATATCTTCAGCCGTTTTTTCAGCATCCGGATCGTCATCATCTTCCGTGCTCCGATCGACATTTAAAAACTCGGCCCAACTAAAGAGGTTCTCCATACGAACCACAACCAGACCACTTTTTCCGTCCGGCATGTCTACCCGCTCAGCCTGCTGACGCTTATTTTGAGATTTTTTTTGTTCGGCAGACGACAATTGAGGATCTTCGTCGTCATCGTCATCCAAATGATTGCGACTATCACTAAGACCTCGTTGACTCGGGACTAACCACAAAGGGACAGCTACTGGAGCATATTTTGCCGGAGGACAAGATTCGATACTGCCCGGTTCTTTTAGAGCCTGTTGCACCGCTTCTTCTTGAATCCGCTCCGCTTCAGACAATTGATTTAAAAGAGGTCGTTCATCTATAACTTCTTGTAATAACTTTTCATAACGGTTTCGCATTCCCGGATATTTATTTAACACATCCTGAGTCAATAATTGGTTGCGATAAAACCATGTTTTACCACTGGTCTCACATTCTCGGTTACTGGCCGCCATGGCAGTCAGCCAAAAATATAAATCACGATTTAATTGATGCGATGAAAAAACACTGATTTCATGAGGTAAAAACAAAACATTGTCTTCATACCAAGCCGATAACTCGTATTGATGACTTCCTGCTATGCGCTGTAGCATATTGCGCCGGCGATAAATTTTCCGCGCATGAGACGGTTCAATTTGCAAATCACCATGCTTGCCAAGCGCACGAAAGACAATACCTAGAGAACGGCTCACGTCGTCCAACTCAACTTTAAAGGATTGGTTTTTATTGTCAACCAGCTTACCTAAAAGGCGATGCCAGGCAATACCTACATTTTCTTCCATCGTGATTTACTTTCCAAAGCTGGCTGAGACCACTTCCATTAAAGCGTTTACAATTTCTTCATCATCCGTTAAGGGTTCAACCAAGGCTGCACGACACGCTTCAACCGGGTCAAAACCATTATTAATTAATTTGGCCGCATAAACTAACAATCGGGTCGACGCCGCTTCTTCCAAATCATGATCTTTTAAGGCTCTTAAGGATAGCCCTAGATTAACCAGACGTTTGGCCATCAATTCGTCAATTTGTGTTTCATTGACAACGACTTCAATTTCAATATCAGGTTTAGGAAAATCAAAGCGCATCGAAATAAAACGCTGTCGCGTACTGGGTTTCATTCCTTTTAATAAATTTTGATACCCCGGATTATAAGAAACAACCAGCATGAATTGTTCGGGAGCTTCTAAAATTTCACCAGTCCTATCAATGGGCAGAATACGTCGATCGTCTGATAGAGGGTGGAGAACTACAGTGGTATCTTTACGGGCTTCGACCACTTCATCTAAATAACAAATGCCACCTTCACGAACCGAGCGGGTTAAGGGGCCATCACTCCAATAAGTCTCTCCATCACCAATCAAATGACGTCCAACTAAATCTGCAGCCGTCAAATCATCATGACAAGCGACCGTATTCAGGTTGACTCCTAAGCGAGCAGCCATATGGGTAATGAAACGAGTTTTACCACAACCTGTAGGGCCTTTTATTAAAACGGGCATTTGATGTTCAAAGGCATACTCAAATAAATCAACTTCATTTTTCTGGGGAATGTAAAAAGGAATTTGTTCTGTCATAAAAGTTTCTTACTTTGGATGAAAAAAATTGCTATTTAAGCAATTGATGCACTATACTTGGGCCAAACAAGGCTAAAACGGTATTATGGTTGCATCATACAGGGTTTTGGTTTTTTATCCATTGATTTCTATCAAAACCAAAAAATTGATAAGCTGATAGGATTACACGTGTCAATACCTTCAATATACGCATCAGAACTCAAACAACTTCATTTATTTTCTTCATTGGACAAAAACCAATTGGAGAAAGTGCTTAACACCACCGAAATTAAAAAAATTAAAACCGGTGAAACTTTATTCGAACGTACCCAAAAAGCCGATTCTTTTTATATGGTTCGAACTGGAAGTATCAAGCTTTTCCTACTATCGTCTGAGGGCGCAGAAAAAGTTATCGAAATATTACGCCCGGGGCAATACTGCGCAGAAGCCATTATGTTTATGGAACAGCAAATATATCCAGTAAGTGCCCAGGCTTTGGAAAATAGTGAAGTGTTTATTTTTAATAACCTAACCTATTTGAATATTTTGGAAGTGTCATTTCCAACCAACAGACGCTTATTAGCCCAAATTAGCATGAAAATGCATCGGCAATTAGCAGAAATTGATAACCTATGCCTGCACAATGCGACTTATCGGTTAGTTAATTACATTATTAATAATATGCCGGAAGAAGAATTGGAAAATAACTCAACATTCCATTTTCCTTCAGCCAAAAATATTATTGCTAAACGCCTCTCAATTCAAGGGGAAACCTTTTCCCGGATCCTTTATGGCTTGCGTAAAAAAGGCTTGATTGAAGTGAATGGCAGTGATGTAAAAATTATGGATCTGGATGGATTGAAAGAACTTTTGCATTAAAAGCAGTGGTTAGTGGTTAGTGGTTAGTGGTTAGTGGTTAGTGGTTAGTGGTTAGTGGTTAGTGGTTAGTGGTTAGTGGTTAGTGGTTAGTGGTTAGTGGTTAGTGGTTAGTCAAATAGTATCAAAAATGACTTGACTGCTTGTCAACCAAATTCGAAAATTTTCTATTCACTATTCACTATTCACTATTCACTATTCACTATTCAGTATTCAGTATTCAGTATTCAGTATTCAGTATTCAGAAAAATAATTTTTTTTAATCGGCGTTGTCAAGTTTTTCTGACTCCTGACTCCTGACTCCTGACTCCTGACTCCTGACTCCTGACTCCTGACTCCTGACTCCTGACTCCTGACTCCTGACTCCTGAAATCATAGCTCATCCTGTTTCCTTACAATCGCATTATTATCGACTTGTTTTGCTTGCTCTCCGCTAACCCAGTGAATCACTCGTTCATCATAATTGTTTTTTTCTTGTACTCGGTCGCAAGCAGATAAACACTGTCCGCACTGAGTACAAGTAAATTTTGCACGCTTAATTCCCCTGGTAAATAAACGCATGGGGCAACTAAAGTCACATTGATTATCACAAGAACGGCACTGTTCCGCTCTCTTTTTTTCAAAGCTGACGACCATGGCTTTTTTATTTCCCATCCAAACGACACTTTGAGCCAGTCCGATGGCACAACCAAAACGGCAAAATAAATGTCGTGCAAATAAAAAATCAATACTTAAAATAATAGTAGCCGCAATTAAAAATCGCGTGGCACCCGAGCCAAGTTCACCATCCCACAGCCCATACATTAATTCTTTTGGTGGCAGCAAATAACTCAATAAGCCAAAGGCCCAAACAAATGCCATGGTAACTGCAACAAAAATAACGATAAGCCAGGGAATAAGTCCTTTCACCTCTTGCTCTGGTTTTTCCCATAGAGTGACACGATATAAAAACCGGTACATCAAATTATTAATAATTTCGACAACGGAAAAATGGGGACAAAACCAGCCACAATAAACTCGCCCATACTTCCAAATAATAAAAATAATAATCGAGAGTGTTCCCAAAACAGGAAGAAAGACGTGCAGAAGTAGAGTCGAAGCAGCCATTAATGCATTTCCCTGTCCTTGTTGGAACATTTCCAGTCCCAAGGTCCAGGGATAACCAAATATAATGAAATGCCCACGGGTCAGATCAAAACGGAAAATATCTAATATAGGCGCTAACAAGAAAAGTAGAAAAAAGCCCATTTGTGTAAATACACGAAATCTTTCCCGAGTATAGGAGTACTTCATAGAAAACTACCAGTTTAGCGACAACGGTTAGCTACATAAGGATTTTTTAGTCCTGATAAAGCAGCCTTTTTATCGTGCAACATACATTCTGAGTCATTTACAGGGTCTTTCATATCCCAGATTTCCATTAATGGTCTGGCGCGATGCGATAGTCGAATATAGCCTAAGGATTCAAAATAGAAAAATATTCGGGCAATATCACCTTTTAGATTATCCTTGGGCTCAATTTTTCGGGCCCGCGGATCTAGTTTAAGGTTACAGGCTGAATAAGGAGACTCGGTATTATATACCTGACTGAACGATAAATTCTGTCGTTGTTTATCGATTTTTGCCATAACAGGAATTAAGTTATGAAGATTACTTTCACGAATACGATACTCTTCACTGACTTTTCGGCAACATGATTGTGGGGATAAAAAATTCCCACCATCATTATTCCTGCATTCCGAAAAGCTCTCAGGCTCATGCCAACATTGTAAATCATTCGAAAATTCATGTGCTGGTATCAAGGAAGCCCACCGAACTTTTTCGGCAAAGGGGGAACTGAGCAATTCTTGGCCAAGACAATTATTTTCCAACAATTGCATTTTTTCGGCTTCAAATTGACAAGAACAGAAAAAAGTTTGTGGAAAATCTGCATATATTTTAGCTAAATCTTGCTCATTAGCCGCTATGGAAGTGCAAATAATTAGCCCACACAAAAACAATAACTTCATAAATAATAAGTTAGCCCAATTAACCCCAAAATCGAGATCAGCCATATAATCGGCCCCATCCGCCAGGCTTTTTTGGTGTGTTTTAATTCCATAAAATAATCGCTCACCAATTGACCTTTAATAAACGTCACTAGGAGTAATATACCAACCACACTATTGCTCACCATTTCATTCCAACCAATTAAGAAGGTGAATGAGGTAAGCGAGACCAGAACAAGCCACATTATAGTAGCCAAAGGATAATTTTTAATTTGTGCAAACATAATAAAACCTTAACGTATAATGTAGACTAATGGGAACAAGACAATCCAAACTAAATCAACCATATGCCAATATGATGCACCAGTTTCAACTCCTTGATAACTGACATTTGAATAGCCACCCTTATTGGCTTTAAGGCGAATAGCTAATAAAATAATCATCCCTAAAATAACATGCATAAAATGAAAGAAGGTTAAGGACAAGTAAAACATATAAAAAGTGTTGGTACTTAGATTTATCCCTTGTTCTGTTTTGATATAAAACTCGTATACCTTAATCACCAAGAATACGCCGCCCATCAAAATGGCGCCATCTAGCCAGCGAACACAAAGCTTGGAATAATTATTTTTAATCGCATGAACAGCTTGTACCACCATCCAACTACTGGTAATCAGGACGATGGTATTAATAAAACCAGCTCGTTGATCCAGCAGTAATTGGGACTGATTAAACAGTTCAATATTACTGCGACGACTAACTGCATAGGCCATAAAAAATACACCAAAAACTAATAGTTCGGCATATATAAAAATCCAAATAGCCAGATCACCTGGCAGGTTCTGAATTTTTTTTATTTTTTGTTCATTCATATTACTAGTAAATCCCAATAACAATTTAATAAAAAGCTTTCGATTTAAAGGTTTTGATTTTAAAGACTTTTATTGAATTATTATGTATCTTTAATCACATTAAGCTTAAGAGAGTCAATAATTATATTGACAAAAGAATGTTTCATTTGATAAGAAAAAAAGACTTTATTAAAAAAGGCCCTTATCTCAGCTTGGAGATAAGGGCCTCCCCTATTTATATTTTGTATCTGAGAAAGTAATTAATTCTTTATCAAGATACTCCAGCATCGCTGGGTATATATTAAGAGGCTACAGCTTCCTCACCTTTGGCAAAGAAACTATAGATATACAAGAGCAAACCAATAAAGAAGAATATTCCAGCAACCTCACGCATCCAGTAGAATGCTGCTGCCTGATTTTGCACTTCCATAAATGGTTGGGGATTTTCGCCCATACGTTGTAACCAAACTTGCAAGATACCTGCAGCAGTCAAGAATAACGTAATAAATACCATAGCGATAGTCATAATCCAGAAAGACCACATTTCAAGAACCTGAGCAGATTTATTATTCGCAACACGGCCATTCATTAATGGCATTGAATAAGAAATCATGGTCAAAACTACCATTACGTATGCACCATAGAAGGCCATGTGACCGTGAGCTGCCGTAATCTGAGTACCGTGAGTATAGTAGTTAACTGGAGCAAGAGTATGCATGAAGCCCCATACACCAGCACCCAAGAATGCCATAACACCAGTTCCCATTGCCCATAACATTGCAGCTTTATTAGGATGTTCACGCTTACGCTTGAAGACCATAGTGAACGCAAAGACTGTCATCATAAAGAATGGAATTGGTTCGAGAGCTGAGAATATAGAACCCCACCACTGCCAATATTCAGGCGTACCAATCCAGAAGTAGTGGTGACCTGTACCAATTAAACCAGTGATTAACGTCATAGCGACAATGATATACAACCATTTTTCAATAATTTCACGGTCAACACCAGTGGTCTTAATTAAAACGAAAGCCAGGATTGAACCCAAAATCAGTTCCCAAACACCTTCTACCCATAAGTGGACAACCCACCACCACCAGAACTTATCCATGATTAAGTTATGTGGATTATAGAAAGCGAATAAGAAGAATACTGCTAGACCAATTAAACCAATCATCATCACTAAGGAGATAACTGTTTTTCTACCAGTTAATACAGTCATACCAACATTAAAGACAAAACCTAGTGCGACAATAACAATACCAATTTTGGTAATTGTCGGCTGCTCCAAGAATTCTCGTCCCATGGTGGGTAATAGGCTATTCATGGTCAAATCAGCTAGACTAGAATAAGGAACCAATAGGTAACCTAAAATAGTTAAAGCACCAGCAACCAAGAAAACCCAGAATAATAATTTCGCCAATATTGGACTATAAAGTTCGCGCTCAGATTCTTCAGGAATCAGATAATAAGCGGCTCCCATAAAACCAAATAATAACCAAACGATTAATAAGTTAGTATGTACCATACGAGCTACATTAAATGGAATAGCTGGGAAAAGAAAATCACCCCAAACATATTGTAACCCCATGATCAGACCAAATAATATCTGTCCAACAAACAAGCCAATCGCGGCTATGAAATATAGCTTAGCAACGCTTTGTGATTCATATTGCATAATTTTACTCCTTAACCTTGAATGTTTGGTGGCCAGTTATTGGTATCAACTTCTGAGGTCCACTTTAAGAACTCAGCAATGTTGTCCAACTCTTCATCAGTGAAATTAAACTGGGGCATACTGCGACGTCCAGCTATACCATCTTTTGGACGGGTTTTAATAAAGATTTTGATCGCATCTTTACTATTACCAAAACGTTGATATACGTTCCCTAATTCAGGAGCAAAATAGGCACCTTCACCTAATAACGAATGACATCCTATACAGTTATTCTCTTCCCACAAAAGTTTTCCAGCGGTAACCGCAGGAGTAATATTCTCCCGATGATCTCGCTTGGGCAATTGGCCCATAGTATCAAATGTCAGCGCACATAATAGCAGGAAGAAGAATAAACCCCCGCCATAGAATATGTTCCGCGCCATGGATTTAGTGAAAGTCTCACCCATCATGGTTCTCCTCTTTAATTTTATTAGTAAGTTCTACCCATTAGTAAACAACGCTAAGATACTACAAACCATATAAAATGATATTGATATATATCAAGCAAAGGAAAATGTTCCAAAAAACAATAATGACTACTGTTATAATTTATTGATATTCATAAAGAAAAGATACTTATAACATTAAATTAATGAGGAAATTTAAATAATTATATGAAGCGAATAAAATAAGCTATTCAGCTTATTTTACATGTACGATCCCGGTCATTTCAGGGTGAGGACCACAGCGATATGGAAAATCCCCCTCGTTGTCAAACCGACGAGAATAACTTTCGTCTGGAAAAAAATAACCCGGCTCCTCTTCTCCCAGTTGTTCAAACCAAACACTATGGTATTGCCTTTTTTCTTTATTCAGCCAGACAATGGTATCTCCTTTTTGAATAGTGATTTCAGACGGAATAAATTTAAATTTTTTAATTATCACCTCAACTTCAGCAGCCAGTGAGGCATTATTAAAGACAAAAAGTATCATTAATAGTAAGTTTTTCATTTTTTCCCCTCAGCAAAAAAAAAAGCTCCCCAGCTAAGTAGCAATGGGGAGCCTTTTATTAGTCTTATACAATAAGTGCCTTTTTAAAGATTATTTAGCCACCGCGTTAACCTCTGCTTGGTCACTATCAAAGCCTAATTTATAACCCAAAGATACATGATGGAAACGTCCATTCGTATAGTCATCATGAATGGCAAATCCAAAATTATAAAGCTTGTCTAATTCTAGATTAATATCCCCGGGTTGACCAGATTTTAAATCTCGAATCATTTCAACCGTCCACATTCCATTTTCCAAATTGGCAACAAACTGAACCTCTTGGCCACCACTCATCACTCGCTCGGCAAGTATATAACCATTTTCTGACTTTTTAGTTCCAGTTTGATAACGAATAAGGTCCATAAATTTACCGGCATCTAGTTCTGCCTGGATTTCTTCTGGAGATTTTAACTTATTCCAACCACCACGTTTTTTTCCACGACGTCCTGCCACTTCAACCTTAGTCCGGCTTTCTGTTAGATATTTAGATATACCCTTAGTCATATCAACCTGTTCCTTCTGGCCATAAGCATCAATATCCTCTTGCTTAGGAGCATCAGGCATACCGACCGCGTCATGGTGACAAGTTCCCCAACAGCCAGCACGGCCACTATATAAAACAGACCCGGTAAAGTCATCCTCTTCACGCTTGTTATCATCAGAAAACATCATCGCTAGCTTGACCGGATTTTCAGGATCCATTTTTCCGCCATCAACAAATGGAACCGGAGTATGTTCGCCATCAGGCCATTGAAAACGCATATACAATTTATCCGCATCATGCATGGCTTGGACAGTAACTGGAATACTTCCTCGTTTTCCATCAATAACTTGTGGCTCTAATTTTTCGCCAGTTACTATTTTTTTACCCATGTCCGCAGCTTCTTTATCATGGCATTCCGTACAACGGTCACCATTTTTAAAGGGTAATTTACCACCGTGTTCACTGCCTTTAAAAATCCATTCCATTGAGGACTGACCGGGATAGAATAAAACAATTTCACGTTCAGGAGCTTTGCTCCAATCTAATCCAGTAGAAGCAGCACCGGCCTCTGGTTTAGCTTTTGCAGCGGCTTGTTTTTTAGCAGGAGCAGCTACAGCTTTAGCTTCTTTTTTAACCGCATTAACATCAGCATCGGCATTATCGAAACCTAATTTATAGCCAAGGGATACATGATGGAATCGACCATTTGTGTAATCATCATGAATCGCAAAACCAAAGTTATACACTTTGTCTAAAGCTAGAGCGATATCTCCTGCCTTGTCTGACTTCAGCTTACGCTTCATTTCTATGACCCAAGTACCGTTTTCTTGACTAGAACTAAATAATACTTCGTCTCCTCCAGTCATAACTCGGTCTGCTAATATATAGCCATTTTCAGATTTCTTGGTACCGGCCTGATAACGGACTAAGTCCATATAACGTCCGGCATCCAATTCTGCTTGCACTTCTTCAGCAGATTTTAGCTTGTTCCAACCGCCACGTTTTTTGCCACGACGACCAGCCACTTCTACCTTAGTACGGCTCTCAGTTAGGTATTTAGTTATCCCTTGTTTCATATCAACCTGATCTTTCTGAGCATAGGCGTCAATATCTTCTTGTTTAGGTTCATCAGGCATTCCACGTGCATCATGATGACAAGTTGCCCAGCAACCAGCTCTTCCTGAGTACATAACGCTCCCCGTAAAGTCATCTTCTTCACGTTGATTGTCATCGCTAAACATCATGGCAATTTTAATCTGATTATCTGGGTCCATTTTGCCCCCATCGACAAATGGAACAGGTGCATGTGCAGTGTCTTGCCATTCATAGCGCATATACAAATAGTCATTATCATGCGCAGCCTGAACCTTAACCGCGATACTACCCCGTTTATCAGGAATCACTTGGGGTTCTAACTTCTCGCCAGTAACAATTTTACGTCCCATATCGGCCGCTTCTTTGTCATGACATTCGGTACAGCGATCACCATTTTTAAATGGTAACTTGCCACCATGTTCACTTCCTTTGAAAATCCACTCCATAGAGGACTGACCTGGATAGAATAGGGTAATTTCTCTATCGGGTACATCGCTCCAATCGATACCAAAACCAGCCGCAGCAGGCGCTGTTGCGGTACCTTGTTGTTGAACATCGGAAGCCTTACATTCACCAGCTACGGGGACTTCTTTAATCACAGTCTTAGTAACAATTTTTACTTTTGGCTTAGGTGGATTAATAGAAAGATCATAAAGTTTTTGTTGTTTAGCATTGACGGGTTGTCTTAAGCTCGCATCAGGCTTAGCAAGTTCTGGATCAGGAGCTGAGAGTCTTTCCAACTCTTCTTCATCCATATTTTTATGCACTGCAGTATGTGCAATACCTTTATGACAGTCAATACAAGTATTACCATTTTTTAAAGCGTTGGTATGTTGCTTACGCGCTCTTGGTTTTTGATAAGCAACACTCATCGATTCAAAATCATGACAATTACGACATTCTCTTGAATCATTCGCCTTCATTCGCTTCCATTCATTAGTAGCTAACTGGAGACGTTTTGCATTAAATTTTTCTGGGGTATCGATTGTACCCAATATTTTGTGATAGACCTCATTGGAAGCCTGGATTTTTCTTTTAATCTTATAGATCCACTCTCTCGGAACGTGACAGTCCGGACAGGTTGCTCTTACACCAGAACGGTTGGCATAGTGGATGGTTTTTTTGTATTCCTCATAGACGTTGTCTTTCATTTCGTGACAGGAGATACAAAACTCTTCGCGGTTGGTAAGCTCCATTGCAGTATTAAATCCCCCCCACAGAATAATACCGATAATAATAAAAACTATACCCCCACCAACGGTCACCCCCATAAATAGTTTATGGCGTAAAAATTTTGGAACTAAAGGTTTTTGTGCATCTGACATAATTGTTAACCTGTTGCGAAATACATACAAAAAAAGATGAATACGCTGAGAAGCTATCCCAGAATTGGCCAAAGCATGGCCTTTATTGGAAATTTGAGATTGTTTTAGGCATTAAAAAAGCGAACACGATCACCCGTGCCCGCTTTACGTTACTACGCGTTTACCACTTAGGTCTTGTGATGTACACGGTTATAAACATTGAACTTACCAGTTGGAGTAGTTAAGCCCTTAATACGCTTGATTTCTTTCAGCGTCTTAGCATCATAAACTACAATTTCACCAGTTGGGTTTTTGTTGTCAGAACGGTTCCAAACTGAAACCCAAACTTCGCTACCACCTTTGTTAAATTCGATGTGTAGTGCAGCCTTACCTTTCTCTTCAGTTACACGGATAGTCTTGACAATTTCACGAGTCTTCTTGTCAATAACCTGTACGCTTTGCTGAACTTCTGGCTCTGGGTGCTTAAGCTGATCAGCCCAAACATAGTCTGAATTTTCGTGGGTACGAATGAATACGCCAGCACCGTCGGTTTCAACTGTATAACATAGTTTCCAAGCTTGATCTTTATGACCTGCTGGATCATTACCCCAAACAGAAACTTCACCTTTACCTAGGTGAGTTGTTCCACCTACAGGACCACATTTAGGATCAATCCAGTTAGCACCTGGACCTGGGTGAGGTAGTTTAGCTACGTCAATCAATGCTTCTAAAGAACCGCCGTCTTTAGTATCAACTACAACCATCTTGTTAGATGCGTTAGCAGCGATTTGGAAATAACGACCAGTAGGATCGAAGAATCCATCGTGTAAGAACTTAGCCGTATTCATTTGCTTGATGTGTAGATTATCTAAATCAGTGTAATCTACTTGCCACATTTGACCTAACTCTTTAGCAGCAATCAAGAATGCAGATTCATTTGGTGTAGTATAGATAGCAGCAACACGAGATTCCTCAACATATTTACCATCAACATTCATACCACGAGTTGATACAACCTTAACAGGCTTCATAGTTTCGGCTTCAACTATTACGAAATGTGGAGGCCAATAACCACCAGCAACAACGTATTTACCATCACCAGATACCGCAACATCACGTGCATCATAAGCAATTTGAGTTTCAGCAACTAACATCTTATCAGGAGTCTGCCATAAGTCGAACTTGTTCAACTTACCATCACGACCAATGGTGTACCAGAAACGACCAGCAACATCTTTAGACTTGTCAACGTTGTGATGTTCCTGTCCCTTAATTACGTGTACTGCGTATCCAGCATCAAGATGAGCAACAATTTCATGCTTGTCACCATCAATGATTGCAACTTTACCAGCATCACGTTCGATTACCACGAAGAAGTTTTCCCAGTTACGGCCATGCATTGGCTTAGTTGGGTAATCTTTAGGATTAACATAAACTTTAGTACGTTCTTGCATTAAAGATAATGGCATTTCAGGTGGAACTGGAGGATCCATCTGGATGTATTTAGCCATAAGGCTAATTTCATCTTTAGAGAAGATATCATTGAAGTTATTCATTCCACCTTCTGTACCATAGGTCAAGATTTTTTCAAGACGCTTTTGGCCCAGCTTCATAGTTGCTTTAGGTTCTAGATTTTTACCAGTGGCTCCTTTTCTTAAAACACCATGACAACCAGCACAACGCTGGAAATACAATGTTTTAGCTTTTTCGAAATCAGCTTCAGACATAGTTGGCTGTTGTGCCTTTGCTGCCATAGCTGATGGTACAGAAATGGCTACAGTAAGAGCAACCGCAGCGCTAAGTTTAGCTAGTTTTAATAGTTTCATTGTTAGTATTGTCCCCATTGAGTATAAAGAATTGACGATATTCTTAACGAATATACGATACCTCTATCATCCTTGTTTATCCATTGACATAGATCAACCTATATAAAAATTGTGGGTGTTTTTCATATTAAAATTGAATTGAGCAACAAAAATTGATTCTCTAAATTTATAATAATTAACCACTAAGTTTAAATATAATTATATTCAAATACAATTATTTAGATGTAACTATATCATTAATTTTAGTAGGGATTTTATCCCTAAATTGACTAAAATTATTTTTTCGGTCACAAAAAAGAAGATAAATTACTATATAGAAGGACTGCTAATTATTCGGTTGACTTATATCAATGCTGGAGAATTTTTTTTATTCTAGTATTTATCTCAATCTAAAAAAGCTCAATAAATGAAGGTCTCTAGATAAGTGCTACAAACTTTTTTTTTAATACTACTCAGTACGATTATATTATCAGCTCCGGTCTGGGCCGAAATTTCTCCAGTCCGTCAAAAAGAACTGGTGTATATGGTACGACAAGATTGTGGCTCATGTCATGGGATGACGCTAAAAGGTGGGCTTGGACCGGCTTTACTAGCTGAGCGTTTATCAAAACTTCCCGACCTCTATTTAGTCGAAACCATAAAACGTGGACGACCAGGTACAGCAATGCCACCTTGGTTACCCATCTTAAATCAGGAAGAAATTGAATGGATTGTAGCTTGGCTCAAACGAGGAGGAAAATAATGACATACTCTATTCATTATTTATCCAGGTATTTTATTTTATTATCCCTATGGTTACTGCTCTCAAGCAATGTAATCGCAGCATGTAATGCTGAAATACCTAAAGGCACGGGTGATCTGGGGATAATTATTGAGCGAGCCGATGGTTCCGTATTAGTCGTCAATCATACTCTTGAAGCCAACAAAAATCCTATTCTATGCCGAGTTACCGGACTCGGAGATTTATCTCACGCTTCGGCTGTTTTTTCTCGTGATCAACGCTATGCCTTTATATTTGGCCGGGATGGTGGTTTAAGTAAAATAGACTTGCTCAGTGGAACTCTAGTCAAACGTGTTATACAGGCAGGTAACGCCATCGGTGGTGCAATTACCCAGGACGGTAAATATGTTGCCGTATCCAATTATGAACCGGGAGGCATGAATATTTTTTCCGCCCACGACCTGACTCCAATTGCCTCTATTCCTGCTACTTATGCTGACAACAAACAATCTAAAACTGTCGGACTGGTTGATGCACCAAATAATCAACTCTACTACAGCTTGTTCGATGCGGGTGAGATATGGCAAGCAGACATTGATAAAAATGGTCAGGCAAAAATTACCAAATATAAAAACATTGGAAAACAACCCTATGATGCCTTAATGAGCGGCAATGGTCGTTACTATATAGCAGGCCTATTTGGTGAAGATGGTTTGGCACTGATCGACTTATGGCAACCCGAGAAAAAAGTACAACGGATTCTGAATCACTACGGAAAAGGTCAACAAAAATTACCCGTCTATAAAATGCCGCATTTGGAAGGTTGGGCGATAGCTGGGGATAAGGCTTTTTTACCCGCTGTGGGACAGCATCAATTATTAGTTGTTGATACCAATAACTGGCAAGAAATTGATCGCATTAAGGTTCATAGTCAACCTGTCTTCGCAATGGCCAGTCCAGATCAGCGTCAGATTTGGGTAAATTTTGCTTTTCCTGATAACAATACCTTGCAAGTTATCGATAGCCGAACCTTAAAAATTATTAAAGCATTCAAGCCTGGCAAAGGTATATTGCACATGGAATTTACGCCACGTGGCGAGCATGTATGGGTTTCCGTACGTGATAATAATCAGGTCATAGTCTATGACACCAATACTTTGGAAGAAATTACCCGTTTGGATGCCAAAAAGCCTAGCGGAATTTTCTTTACGGCTAGAGCAAATAAAATAGGGCTATAAAAGCATGGTGAATTTATCTCGTCTGGAAAAACACTTATTAAACGAATACCAACGTGGTATGCCTTTAAGTGAGACTCCTTTCGCCGATATTGCCTCACATTTGCAGGAATTTGATATTCAGGCCAGCGAACAAGAGGTGATCAGTTGCTTTAGTGATCTACAAGAACGAGGTTTAATCAGTCGAGTCGGTGCTGTGCTTAAACCCCAAAAAGTGGGTTCTAGCACTCTGGCGGCGGTTGCTGCCCCTGAAGGACGGATTAATGAAGTTGCCGAAATCATTAATGCTTTTCCTGAAGTGAACCACAATTATTTACGTGAGCATCAATATAATATTTGGTTTGTTGTAACCGCAGAGACCGAGCAACAGGTTCAAGATGTTTTACTTGCCATTGAAGAACAAAGTGGCTTAAGCGTACTTGATCTTCCTATGGAAGAAGATTTTCACATTGATTTAGGATTCCCATTGTGGTGTTGAATAAATTCAAGATCACAAGCTGCTATTCTTGGGCTCAATTTAGCCCTTTTAAGGTGGCCTCATACAAAGATAGGGCAGGAGCAATTAAATGTTAGATTCAATAGATAAACAACTGATTACTGCAATACAAGATGGTTTACCATTAACTGCCCGTCCCTATGCCAGCATAGCTCAGCAAATTCATCAAAGTGAAGATGAAGTGATTCGGCGTTTAGAAAAATTACAGGAAAATGGAACGATAAAGCGGCTAGGTGTCGTGGTTAAACATCGAGCCTTAGGCTTTAAAGCCAATGCAATGGTAGTGTGGAACTTACCAGATGAGCAAGTAAAAGAAATTGCTCGTCAATTAGCCGGTTTTGAATGCGTAACACTTTGCTATCAACGTCCTCGCCGTTTACCTGATTGGCCTTATAATTTATTTACCATGATCCATGGTAAAGATCGCAGTTCCGTTTTAAAACGCCTTGGAGATATTATTGATACCCTTGAGCTACATGATATTCAACACGAGCCATTATTTAGCACCAAACAATTTAAACAACGCGGTGGCCGCTATCTGAATTCAATTGCTTCTATTCCTAATGTTTTAACTTTTAAGCAAAAACAAGCCGATAAACTTAAAATAGAAAGCAAAGATTCCAACCGATTTTCAGAATTATTAAATCCTCTCTATGGATAATTCATGTTTGGAAAAGATTAATTTGGACGCAATCGACAAACAACTCATCAATACGCTGCAAGGTGGATTCCCTATTAGCGATAATCCCTATCAGGAAATCGCAGAACAGTTACAGATTAGCGAAACTCAACTCCTAAACCGGATTGAAAATTTGTTGGCCAATAAAACACTGACCCGCTTTGGCCCCATGTATGATATTCAAAAACTTGGGGGCGCCTTTAGTTTATGTGCGATGCGTGTGCCTGAAGAGCAATTTGAAGCAATGACCAAGGTGGTTAATCAGTTTCCCGAAGTCGCTCACAACTATAAGCGTACCCACGAATTTAATATGTGGTTTGTATTGGCAACAGAATCTCCCCAACAAATCCAAGAAACCTGCGATCGAATTACGAGCGAGACCGGCATTCAAGTCTATAATATGCCAAAGCTGAAAGAATTTTTTGTTGGCTTGCACTTTACTATCTAAAAGGATCACTATGGATGCTATTGATCGCGCCATAATTAGCGCTACCCAATCCGGACTCCCCTTAGTTTCTCAGCCTTATCATGCGGTTGCAGAACAAATTGGACAACCCGTGGCAGTGGTTAAGGAACGTCTGAAGATAATGTTAGATAATGGCCAGATAAGACGTATAGGTGCAGTTCCTAATCACTATAAAATTGGCTACAAGGCCAATGCCATGTCAGTCTGGGATGTTCCAGATGAGGATATCGATGAATTAGGCAAGCTTATTGGCAGTTTGCCAAATGTCAGTCATTGTTATCAACGCCCACGTTTTTTACCCGAATGGCCTTATAATCTGTTTGCAATGTTACATGGCCAAAGTAAAGAGCAAGTCAATGAGCAAGCTGACCAATTAAAACAACTTTTAGGTGACAAATGCCGTCAATATGAGCTACTTTATAGCACTGAAATTCTTAAAAAGACCGGCCTACGCTTAAAGTCTCAATAAATTCATGACTTCCTTTATTCTCAAAATACGCCATATATCCAGCGAGAAAATCAATGTTTAGAATATCTCAGTTTATGCAGGAAATTCTTGCACCCAGTGAAATCAAACCTAAACGTAACCCACCCGGTCCAGTGGTGATCTGGAATTTAATCCGGCGTTGCAATTTAACCTGTAAACATTGTTATTCCATCTCGGCCGATACCCATTTTAAAGGCGAATTGGATACTCAACAGGTCTATGATGTCATGGACGATCTAAAAGCCTATGGCGTTCCCGTCCTTATTTTATCCGGTGGTGAACCCTTATTGCGCGACGATATTTTCGACATCAGCAAACGTGCCAAAGAAAAGGGCTTTTATGTTGGTCTTTCCACTAATGGCACTCTTATTGACGAGACTAATATTCAACAAATTGCCGACGTGGGTTATAACTATGTGGGCATTAGCATCGACGGCATCAAAGAAACTCATGATGAATTTCGACGTATGCAAGGTGCCTTCGACGCTTCCTTAAAAGGTATTCAACTCTGTCATGAACATGATATAAAAATTGGTTTACGCTTTACCCTAACTCAAGACAATGCGACCGAACTACCACAGCTCTTAGAGTTGATGGAACAAGAAAAGGTGGAAAAATTTTACCTCTCTCACCTCAATTACGCAGGCCGTGGCAATAAAAATCGCGCCGACGATGTCTATCATAAAGTGACTCGCGAAGCCCTGGATTTATTATTTGAAACCTGTCTGAATGACCTAAAGAAAGGCATTAAACGCGAATTTGTTACTGGTAATAATGATGCCGATGGCGTTTATCTCTATCATTGGTGCAAACAACATCATCCCGAACATGCCGAACATGTCAAAAAACTCCTATTGCAATGGGGTGGAAACTCCTCCGGGGTTAATATTTCCAATATTGATAATCTTGGCAATGTTCATCCCGATACCATGTGGTGGAACTACAATCTGGGCAATGTTAAAGATCGGCCGTTCTCAGAAATATGGGAAGATACATCCGATCCATTGATGGCGGGATTAAAGCAATACCCTCGCCCCGTCGAAGGTCGCTGCGCCAGTTGCGATTATTTAAAAATTTGTAATGGCAATACACGGGTTCGTGCCTGGCAATTAGAAAATAACTTTTGGGCTGAAGATCCCGCTTGTTTTCTATTAGATAGCGAAATTAACACTCAGAAATCTGAAGTATTATAGGAAATATAACTAATGCATAAACTTCTGACGCTTATTCTTCTTTTTTTTACTGGAACTGCCCACGCAACACCAACGGCGCCAGCAACCAATACAGTTTACAATAAAGATCAGGCACTGATTTTATACCAGCAAAATTGTGCCAGCTGTCATGGCGAAGACCGCCTGGGTCTGATTGGTCCACCGCTAATCCCTGCCAGTTTTAAACGCCTAAAACCCCAATCCGCGGCCCTAGTGATTAAAAATGGCCGTCTAGCTACGCAAATGCCATCCTTTGCAAAAACGCTAAATGACCATGAAGTTGAGCAATTGGTACAATTTATCTTTAAACAGCCCGAGACCCCACCCAGTTGGACCTTGGAAGATATTAAAAAGAGCCATAAAATCCATTTCCCAGCGGAGACTCTGAGTTCCACACCGGTTTTTAAAGCCGATATGCAAAACTTATTTGTCGTCGTCGAATTGGCCGATCATCATGTGACGGTATTAGATGGTGATAAATTTGAACCGATTACCCGCTTTAAAACCCATAATGCCTTACATGGCGGTCCAAAATATTCTAGCGACGGCCGTTATGTTTATTTTGCTTCTCGGGACGGTTGGGTGAGCAAATATGATTTATATAATCTGAAAACCGTGGCTGAGATTAGAGTCGGTATCAATACTCGTAATGTGGCTGTTTCTGCCGACAATAAATATGTTATGGTAGGTAATACTCTGCCACACACAGCAGTACTCTTAAATGCCGATGATTTATCTCCAATTAAACTGATACCCGTTCAAGATCAGCAAGGCAACACTTCTCGCGTCAGCGCCGTTTACACCGCAGCACCACGAAATAGTTTTATACTAGCATTAAAAGATATTCCTGAAGTTTGGGAAATTCCCTATCAAAATACCAATAATGGTAAAGCCTTTAAAATTGCAAGTCTCAAATTAGATAACTATTTGGACGATTTCTTTTTTAGCCAAAACTACCGTTTTATTATTGGTGCGGCTCGTCCTAAAGGAGAGCGAAAGATTCAGGGAGGCCAAGTTATTGATTTACAGACCAAACAAAAAGTAACCGACTTAGATATCCCTGGAATGCCTCACTTAAGTTCAGGTATTACATGGAATTATAAAAATAGCCGTGTCATGGCTATTCCCAATATTAAAGATGGTAGTATCACCATTATTGATATGAATGACTGGAGTAAAATTAAAACCTTAAAAACTTTGGGCCCTGGCTTTTTTATGCGCAGTCATAGCAAAAGCCCATACGCATGGGTGGATGTATTCTTTGGTCCTCATAAAGAGGCCGTACATATTATCGACAAACAAAAATTGGAAATCGTTAAAACCTTGCGGCCTGCCCCTGGTAAAACCGCAGCCCATGTCGAATTTACTAAAGACGGCCAATATGCTCTACTGAGTATTTGGGATAAGGATGGTGCATTAGTGGTTTATAATGCTCAAACCTTAGAGGAAGTAAAGCGTTTAGCCATGAAAAAACCATCCGGGAAATATAATGTGTATAATAAGACACACCTAGATGAAGGAACCAGTCATTAACAATTACAGGTTTAATAGTATTTTAAATTACTGTTATAATTAGTAAGCTTTAAACAAATTTTATCGATTTCATTAATTTTACATTTTGGGTACCTTGTTTTGGTACCAAAGCTCAGGCACATACCCAGCTCGCCGGGCTTTAAAGAATATATGTAAACTTTAAGAGTTGCGGGGAAAATAAATGTTAAGAACACTCATTAGTTTTGTTATGGTACTCACCTTTGTTGCAGGCCTGGTTGCAATTGTACTCACCTTTATGAGCCTTGGTTTCACCTCACCTGTACCCTGGGTTCTTATTGCTGGTGTGGTCGCCATTCCCTTTGTATATAAAAAATACATCGCGGCTCGAACCATCGTCTGGGACGAATCCTATAGTGTTGGCGTAACGGCCTTAGACGATGATCACAAACATTTAATCAATTTGATTAATCAGCTTGAATCTGCCATTCATTACTATAATGGCAAGGAATTTGAAGAAAAAGCACTACAAGAAGTGGTTGATTACACCAAATACCATTTTGAGCGTGAAGAAGCACTGATGAAGGAAAATGACTATCCAGATTTTGATAATCATATTGCCAAACACAAGGCCATGATAGACAAAGTTAACCAAGTGGTAGAAGATTATAAAACCAATCCAGATCATGCACTTACCGACACCGTTGAATTTTTACGTGATTGGCTAATTAACCATATCTGTAAAACAGATAAAGAATACACCGGCTTTTTTAATGGTAAAGGCATAAAATAAACCGTTAAAACCGTTAAAACCGTTAAAACCGTTAAAACCGTTAAAACCGTTAAAACCGTTAAAACCGTTAAAACCGTTAAAACCGTTAAAACCGTTAAAACCGTTAAAACCTCAAAAATCTATTCCTACCTATTAGGTATGTCAAGTGTTTTAACGCTTTTTTAACAGTGTTTTAACGGTTTATCACTCGACTTATACACTCTTTACACCTTTCCCGTTTTTTCTGCCTTTCTCATTCTTCAATTATTTAAAACAAGTTGGATTTTTTTTAAATATATAGCAAAATACTTATCCTAAAAAACTCAGTTGCCATCTACTGCGGCGCCCTTAAGCACTCAATCTTAAGGATTTTCTGGAACATTTGGGCTTCACCCGTAGGGTGACTACGAATAAAACCCAAATAACCCATAAAATCCTTAATCTCAAGCGCTTCAGTGAACCTCGCTACGA